>Ga0209187_1000623_pt1 | contig 55739 bp, 54 predicted proteins | sample BantaG_FD_187430 | JGI IMG/M metagenome (GOLD analysis project Ga0209187, IMG submission 187430) | Marine algal microbial communities from Bantry Bay, Ireland - BantryBay_4 metaG (SPAdes) (version 2) | ecosystem: Host-associated > Algae > Red algae > Unclassified | place: Bantry Bay, Ireland...
GCTTCTCTTTACGAGGTTTTACGTTACTTTGTGTATTGAAAGTCTTTTGATTTTTCATATCCAAATTTACTGATTAAAATGAGTTTATATAAACTCAATCTTTGTCAAGTAATATTGGGCATAACTAAATTCATAATTCATAACTCATAACTCATAATTCATAATTCAATCATGTTCGTGCAGAAACACGTTCTTTTGTTTCATTTGATACCCAAAAAGGATGCCATACCAAATAAACGCCATCAATCATTACATCGGTTCGTCTTGGTCGGATTTCTCTGGTTTCTATTCCTTCAGCTGCCTTGTTCCATTTCTCGCGAATATCGTCTAATTTAAAATCCAATTCTTCTTTTAATTCGGAATAATCATGGTGCAATTCTGTTAAATCTTCTCTTGATTCTTCTACTTTTTCATTGGCTTTCCTGCGCATCCTTCTTTTCGTATTTACGGAATTTAATGACTTGGTGCGCCTTCTGGAAAATACAGAAAAAACTGTTTCGGCAACATTTATCCATTCTGCTCTTTTACGGTCTGTAACTTCTGCTTGTGCCTCGTCTAAATCTCGTTCTTCTGCGCGAATTTTATCCGTTATTTTTTCAAATTTTGGCTCGTATTTATCTTGAAGCTCATCCAGTTCTTCGTCGCGAAGCTCTCTGGCATGTTGCTGCACTCTCGCCTTAAATGCCACATTGGATTCTGTTTCTTCCTGATACAGCTTAAATTTCTCATGCTCTAAATTGGCAAATCGTTTGGTTTCATAAAGCCAATTAGAAAACTCCTTTTCCATCTTTTTAATCTCTTTTGCATTGTCGATGGAATCAGGAATGGGCGAATATTTAACCTCAAAACCTTGTGGAAAATCTGGTTCATTGTGCAAAGCAACATCCCAATCTGCAATTTTTTGAACATTGTCCCAATCTACCCTGCCAAAATCATCTGCTGCCTCGGATAAATAAGCAAAATTTTGAACTTCATCAATGTCCCGTTTCGAATCATAAAAACGAACGCGTCCTGTATTTAGTATCATCGGCTCGTATACAATCGCCAACTTTCTTTCCGTAAACAATTCTTGTTTTGCTTCTGATTCAGATTTCCAAACCGCAAAATATCTTTGACGAATACTAGCATCCAAAGAAGGCGGAATTCCCACTTTCAATGCTGATTTGACTGGTTCGGGAATATTGGCAATTGGAGTTGCATTTACATCTTTAGAATCACTCGGATCAATTGGAGCTTCTTCTATTATTTTTTCTTCTTTTTGTTTAATATTTTTCTTGCTCGCCATCAATTCTTTCACCTGCGGACGAGTCATTGGTCCACGCAAATAAGACATTGCCCAACGAGTATGAAAAACAACAGGCTGCGCATCGTGAACGTTGTGCATCAAAAACACTCGTGATCCCAAAGAGGAAATCAATTTACTAAAATCGCTTTCTGATGTATTTCCAGCTTCGGCAATGGCTCCTTCTAAACCATCCAAAACACGCATTTTATCCCTTTCCGTTTGCAACTTTCCTATAAACCAAGTTCCAGCATTTGACAACCCTTTGTAATCAATGTCAACAGGATTTTGTGTGACCAACACCGCCCCCACTCCATATGCTCTTGCTTGTTTTAATATCGTCAAAAGCGGCTTTTTTGATGGTGGTTCTGCTGTTGGTGGAAAATAACCAAATATTTCATCGAAATACAAAAGGCTTCTCAAGCTGGTAGTTCCCGATTGGCGGCGCATCCAAGTTATCAAACTGTTTAGCAACAAGGTCACGAAAAACATTCTTTCACTATCCGTCAAATGAGCGATGTAAAAAATGCAGTGTCTTGGCTTTCCGTTTTTTGTAAAATAAATTTGTTCAATGTCCAAATCATCTCCTTGCAACCAATATTGAAATTGGGGAGATGCCATTAAACTATTAAAATCCATTGCCAAATCAAAACGATCTTTTGGTGGATAAAAAGTATCTACATCAAACACACCCAATTGTTTCATAGGCGGGCTTTGCACCCCTTTGATGATTCCAGCTAAATCTAAATCCTCGTTTTTTCTCCAATGATGTTCAAACAAATTACACAGCAAAATCCCTTCCCGACTTCTTGCAGGATCGGCTTTGCTATTTATCATTCCCAACAAAGCGGCAACTGTGCCCTGAATGCGCTCTCTCAATAATTCTGCATCTGAATCAAAATCAATTCCAGGCGATGCGAAAGAACCCATTATATTTATTGGAATTCCAGAATCAGAGCCAGGCGTGTAAATCGTGTAATCAACTGACTCTTTTAAATCTTTAATTCTGTTTGGACCTTGCCCCCAACTCGCCAAACCTTTTTTCCATTTTTCAGCGGTTGCATTTGTATATTCATCAACAGTAATCCCTTTCCTACCAGCATCATCAGGATTGATCCAATTTTTAAAATCTTCAGGTCTTAATTCATCAAATTGCAAAAGCAAATTCGTCATATCGCCTTTTGGATCAATGATAATCGCAGGCACTCTGTCCAATGCAGCTTCCTCCAACAAACCAATACACAAACCTGTTTTACCACTACCCGTCATTCCAACACAAACAGCGTGCGTGGTTAAATCTCGGGCATCGTAATTTACAGGTTCTGTCCCTAATGCCTTTGCATTTATATCATACTTTGCTCCTAAGTAAAAAGAGCCTAATTTTTCTGGTGGTAGTCTGATCATTCTAATTATCCTTATTTTTTTCTTCGCGTAATTTTTGAATCTCAGGTAATTTTCAATCCTGCTAATGCCATATTGTGTTGACTTTCTTACAAATTTAATGTAAAAATGATGTTTTCTTTCATTCTTAACATTATTTTAGTGTGGCTGAACTGCTTGATGATGAGTAAGGTCGCGTTTCTCAGCTAGTGTCAGACAACAACTGAATCGACCGTTTGAAAACCTAAATGATGACAGGTACTGATGCAGATAACCACAAACCGTTCATCAATAACTTTTTCATTTAGCAGTATGGATATTTTGAATTTTGTTAACTTTAGATTCCTATTTGTGATTAAAAAAGAAAGTGGGGAGGGGGCATCGAACCCCACATGCTAAATCTTGATAAATTGAGACTTTGTCAACTATCTTACGAGTCATTTTCGCTTTAAGGCCCCACTATATCTTTGTATTATAGCACCCACTCCCGCAACAACGATTTTTAAACTATTCATAGGCTTTAAATTTATTAGTTCAGTAATTAAAAATTTAATCATAAAACCAACCCAAAACTCTATGCTCGTAATCATAGTGTACATCAAATCAATTTCTGTACACAAGCTCTTTATTATCCTTTTAGGATAAGTTCTTTTCTTTCTTATTGAATTTTACAATCAAACGCAAGACGGAAAACGCAGAGGTCGAAATAAGCAACAGATCAACAAATTCCGCATCAAGTGCAGAATGATGATGCGAAATACACCCGATGCGAGTGGCAATGCACGGAACGGATGCCAGAATAAAATTCTCAATGAAGCATCTCGTACAGACGCGATTTATCGCGTCTCCCCCAAACAACAAATTCTCAATAGAAGCACCAGTATAGACGCGATTTATCACGTCCCCCCAAACGACAAAATTCTCAATGAAACACTTATAGACGCGATGAATCGCGTCTCTACAACAAAACCTACTCCATCGACTGCTCTATAATCTCTGCTACATCCAAAACTTTTATAGAATCTTGTTTTTCTTTTTCCTTTACACCATCCGTTAACATCGTATTACAGAACGGACAAGCGGCAGCAACGATATCTGCCTTTGATTCTAAAACGTCTTTTGTTCTTTCTTGATTGACTCTCAATGTTCCGTTTTCCTCTTCTTTGAACATTTGAGCACCACCTGCACCACAACACAAACCGTTTGTTTTACATCGTTTCATTTCTACCAACTCCGCATCCAATAATTGCAAAACGATTCTTGGAGCTTCATAAATATCATTGGCGCGTCCGAGGTAGCAAGAATCGTGATAGGTAATGCGTTTACCCTTAAAACTTCCTCCACCTTTTAATTTAATTTTTCCATCATTAATCAGTCCTTGCAAGTATTTAGTGTGATGGATAACTTCATAGTCTCCTCCTAATTCTTTGTATTCATTTTTCAAAGTATTGAAGCAATGTGGACAAGCTGTTACGATCTTTTTCACATTGTACATATTCAAAACCTCGATGTTCTGAACGGCCATCATCTGAAACAAAAATTCATTGCCTGACCTTCTTGCAGGATCGCCTGTGCAGCTTTCTTCCTCACCAAGAATGGCGAAGCTCACGCCCACTTTATTCAATATTTTTACAAATGCTTTGGTAACCATTTGCGCACGCTGATCGAAACTTCCAGCACATCCAACCCAAAATAAAACTTCTGGTTCTACTCCTTCAGCAGCAAGCTGAGACATCAATGGTACTTTTATATCCATAGTATTAAATGTTCTTTTTTTTTCAATTATGCATTTTCATCCTTTAGATCATTCACCCATTTAGCACGATCGGCAGGATTAAATTGCCAAACAGCTCCGTTGTTTTCTGTGTTTGTAAACATCAAATTCCATTCTTCAGATGAGTCTGCCTCTTCCATAATTTTATACCTTCTCAATTCTAAAATCATCGAAAGCGGATTTATATTTATCGGGCATTCTTCTGCACAAGCATTACAGGTCGTGCAAGCATTTATTTCTTCTTTGGTAATATAATCAAACAACGATTTTCCATCATCGTGATCTTTTCCATGCTCTTTTTCGTTCTTGGATTTGTCTTCCATTCTATCTCTCAATGCCATTACAATGGCACGTGGTGACAAAACTTTTCCTGTGGTATTGGCAGGACAAGCAGCAGTACACCTTCCGCATTCTGTACATGTATATGCGGCAAGCAAAGTCGTCCACGGATAATCTTCTACATCTTTTGCCCCAAATTTTGATTGCGTTTCCCCTTCTGCTGGCACTTCCTCCATTGGCGCATTTGGGTCCATCATCAATTTTATCTCTTTGGTAATTTCAGGCATGTTGGTCATCTTTCCTTTGACTTCCAAGTCAGCAAAATAAGTATTTGGAAAAGCAAGCATAACATGTAAATGCTTGGAATACGGTAAATAATTTAGGAAGGCAAAAACCGTCAAAATGTGCAGCCACCAGCCAAAACGCTCCATAATAGAAAGCAAGGCAGAAGGTAGTCCATAAAAAATATGGGCAAACATTCCACTGAGTACAAACGGATAAGTTGTGCCTGTTTGCTGAAGGTGTAATGCTTGATCGCCTACATTCATGCAAAAAACACCAATCAATAAAACGATCTCTAAATAAAGAATGATGTTTCCATCTAACTTAGGCCAACCATTCATTTCTGGTTTAACAAACCTCGGAACCTTCAGTAAATTTCTTCTATACAAGAATATGACGGTGGCGACAAATGCCAATACAGATAGGATTTCTATCATATTAATGACTGCCACATAAATCCAGCTCAAAAATCCGCCTTCTAAAGCGTAATATATGGCGCGATGTGTACCTAAAAAACCATCAATTAAAATTTCTATTAGTTCAATTTGCGTGAATAAGAAAGCAACGTATATAAACAAATGTAATACGGCTGGAATCCAGTTTTTAAACATCTTTTTTTGCCCTAAAGCAATTAAAAAGACATTTTTCCAACGCGCTCCGCTGTCCTTTGGGTCAAAATCTACCTTTTTCCCTCTCCTTATATTTGTAGCGACTTCTGTGTATTTCTTCCTCGCAAAAAATATTGTCACCGCTAGGGCAATGATAAAAAACAATATCTGTACAATTCTCATAGTATCAATTTCGCTTGATTGCCTACAAAAATGCGAATAATTATTGTAAATGGAGAATCGAAAATGGTTTTATTGGAATCTAATTCTAAGTTTAGCTCTGCAATCCCTTTAAAAAATTTAACTTCTACTTCTTCTTGGGGATATTTCATTAAATAACCCTCTATATCGTTTTTTATGGATTCATAGTTCTCTTATCTCTTCTGCTAAAATCAGGGAAAGTTCTTCGCCCTTATATTGCTTCACATCATCATTTAATGCAATCGTTGCTGTTTACAATAGCAATGGAGAGTTGATGAATGAAATCAATATCGAATCAAGTGGTAAAGGAAGAGCACCAGATTCAGGTATTGATCCAATAGATTTTGGAACTTGGATAGATATGGATATTCACTGTTTTGCAAGACCTAATCCCTGCTCCCCTCATTGGCATGATTCAAAATATCGAGTGCAAAGACGAGGCAGCGAGTTCCGAATGATGTTTATAAGCTGTTGTTATATAGGTAGAGATGAAACGATAACCGAGGGTCCAAGATAGTTTTTTGATAGATCCGCTGATACAATAATGCATTTATATCATACTAATACCAAATCTTTTTAAAAAGGATTGGTATTTTTTTATTTCTTTCTCATCTTATACTCAAAATTTTGATAACCAAAGTGATCTTGCACAGAATATTACGAATTGTTAATTTTGCATTATAATTATTAATAATTCCTAAAAGTTGAATTCAACATATTAACTAACTTCAAAATCTCGCATTGCAATAAATATTTAATTCAGTAAAAAAGTTGATCGGAATTAAATGAATTTGGGACTTTAAAAACCTCAGATTTAAAGCAGTGCATTTATTTAAACTTTAAAAAATTAATCATGAAAAATTTCAAAATTAAATCACTACTATTTAGCCTATTGGCAGTTCTTATGATTACAATCACAATGACTTCTTGTGAAAAAACAGAGACAACTACTGATCCAATTGATGCTGTAGAAGGCAATATGAGCACCACAAATAACACTGACAAAATAGAAATAGATGTTACAAAGGCAGAAAAGCCTTTATTGCATATGCATTTCAGCAAAGACCTGTCCAAAGAAGAAGCAGATGCCGAGTGGGAGAAAGTTGTTGACAAATTCATTGAAACGTATAAATTAGAAAATGGTCCAATAGAAGATAGAGGTGTAAGCACAGAGTGGTTTTCTTCATTACGTACTCGCACTGGTACACAAACCCATAATGGCACTGATGATAATGTTTGGGCTAGATTGGGTTTTAGATCAAGCTACGGATATACGACTCACAGTTGGTATGAACTAAATAATTGGGGCGACGACAGAGAAGAAGGTGATTGGGATTATTATTTAATTAGAAGTTATATTTCTGGACAAGCTGTAAGTTGGGTAGAAACTCGTTGGGCACAACTGGCTTTACAAGGCACTGATGGCTGGTTTGTAACAGACTTTGATGTTCACATGCACACAAGTTACCAATCAATTTATTCTACTGGTGCCTCTCATATTTATTCAGCTCCAAATATCTGGTTGGATAATTCAAGTTCTAGTGGCTGGGATTATTACAACACAGCAAATATTGGATATGGCAGAATATATTTCTAAAAAATTAGACAAAAAAATCTAATTGCCTTTAGATAGTATTGATGCCCAATTCTTTTTATAAGGATTGGGCATTTTTTATTTTGATAACTAAAGTGATCTTGTAGAAATCCAAGTTATCATTTATCTTTGGATAAACAACAAGACATTATTTACATCTTTAAGCAAAAGGGAGTACTCAACAAATTGAGTGCTCTTTTTTTTGTATTCAGCACTCAAGTATCACATCCCTAATTGAGAATGCATTTATAACTTATAATTCACAATTCATAACTTTCAGCTTTCAACTTTTTTAAGGACGGCGAGGATCATCTTCGGTCTAGTAGTCTCCCCGCTGTCCGCTGCAATGCATTGCATTCATTGAAACTGGTTTTGGTCGTTGGGGCAGATGTTGCATGCAACGTCTCTACAATACTTCGTGGCAGATTGTTCCCCAATCATTCGTTCCAATAAATGCAATACATTTCCACTCGCATCGGGCGTAATTTCGCTTATTTAGCTACTCCGTCGCCAAATTCATCCTCCGCGCTTCCTAACCGCAAAAAAGTAATATATTCCCAAAAAAGGGGTAACAACATTGCCAAGCAAATGAAGTAGAACAGAGAAAAATTTTCATAAAATTAATACGCTTCCTAGTGGTTCAAGTCCTAAATAGTTGACAGCATAAACAAAGTATTTTTTGCATGTTCAAGGAAAAGGTTCTTTAACACAGAACAGGTGAAAAAGATGAAGTTTAGAGTGTCAAGGATTTAAGACTTGAACCACTAGTTCAACTAATATTGGAAAAGAAGCAAGTTTTGATGCTGATATATAATTGGACAATTTGCTTAACTGAAGAACATTGATGCGAGAATGTTTGAACGTTTTCAACAACTTTTAACCTTCAAATTTCAACCTTATTTAGTCCTATACTTCCGCCATTTATCAATCGTTAAATTCATATCCTCAGGCAAGTCCGAATCAAAAAACATTTCTTCTCGAGTTGTTGGATGAATGATTCCCAATTCTTTCGCATGAAGCGCGTGTCTAGGCATTAATTTAAAACAATTATCCACAAATTGCTTATATTTCGTATAAATTGTTCCCTTTACAATGCGATCTCCACCATATTTTGCATCATTGAACAAAGGATGTTTTTCGTGGCTTAAATGCACCCTAATCTGATGCGTTCTTCCCGTTTCCAATCTGCATTCAATCATTGTTACATAACCAAAACGCTCCAATACTTTGTAATGCGTTATAGCATGTTTTCCGTTGTCTTTATCAGGAAAAACTGCTTGCTTTTGACGATATTTTATATTTCTACCAATATATTCATCAATGGTTCCTTCCTCTTCCTCAAAGTCTCCCCAAACCAAAGCGACATATCTTCTGTGAACCGTTCGTTCAAAAAACTGATTCGCCAAATGAGTCATAGCCACATCGTTTTTAGCAATCACCATCAAGCCGGTCGTGTCCTTATCCAGACGATGTACCAAACCTGGACGATCTCCTTGATTCGATCTATCAGGAAGATGCTCGAAATAATGTTTTAAACCATTTACCAAAGTTCCTGTAAAATTTCCCACACCAGGATGCACAACCAATCCAGCTGGCTTCATCAAAATGATCACATCATCATCTTCATATCGAATATCAAGCGGCATCTCCTCTGGAAGTACAGTGTGTTCTTCAACAGGACGTGGCAACACAATCGTTATCACATCATTCGGTCTAACCCGATAATTGGATTTTACAGGCTTATCGTTCACTCTCAAACAGCCCGCTTTCGCACCATTTTGAAGTTTATTCCGACTTAAGTTTTTAATGAAATTCATACAAAACTTGTCAACTCGGAGTAATTCCTGATTGGGATCTGCAACTAATCTATGATGAACAAAAAGCTCATCATTTTCATTTGCTGAATCTAACTCAGTCTGGTCAGTATTTTTATCTGCCATAGTTTGGCTATTATTAGCTCATGGAGGAATTTAGTGGAAAAGCTCTTGGCTTTTAGCTCTTGGCTTTTAGCTCTTGGCTTTTAGCTCTTGGCTTCTAGTTCTTGGTTTTTAGTTCTTGGTTTTTAGCCAACAGCCAAAGGCTAATAGCTAACAGCCAAAGACCAACAACTTTTCCACTAAATCATTTCATGAGCCTATTATTTAATTAACACACCTCGCTTTTCAATCAAAGGAATTTCAATAAAGTTCGATTCATCAATGCTTCCTGGAACGAAAATGTATTTTTTATCAAAAAGATAACCATTTTCCTTAAAACTAATCCAGTATTCATTGTTTATCGAAGCAGCCTTTTGATCAAAATCATCAATTTTAACAAAAGTCTTAGGAGCAATTTTTTCAATTAACATTCTTATAGTAGAGGTTTTAATCGGCTCCTCACCAACTACGCCACTTCCTTTTGATCTGACAAAAACATTTTCCAACATCACCTCTTTCAAATTGATAATGTAAGCGGAATACAAGGGTACCTCACTCATTCCACCATCGGGAACAACTGCCAAACCAATATTTTCTACCTTTAGAAATTCTATGTCTTTCTTCATTTCCTCAATTATTATAAAAACACATTTTCAAAATGCGCACAAAAATACCTTTTTATGAGCTGCTATACTAATTAGTAACAACAAAAATGCCACAAAACCGAAGTTTTGCGGCATTTTACAGCTATTCTCGCTTTAGAAAGAATTGATCGTTTTCAAGCTGATGTTATCTGAGGTTTATCTTGCATCGCTAAGTTAGATTCCCAATCAAGTTGGGAATGACGGGAGACGAGAAAGAAATAGGTTCTAAACCGAGAATTGCTGGGCATTTTATATTTTTCTACAAATATTAAATATATAATTTACTGAAATACAATAGAGTCATAATTATATCAATATAGAGATTCATTTTAAGGAACGAGCCAATGTTTCAATAAAACTTGGCAATCCTAGCGCAGCAATTGAGCTTAATTAAGTTTATCGAAGCACGGTAGCTGAGCCTGTCGAAACTAGAATATGTATCTAGCAGATAAACCTCCTGTGCTTCCTCGCCCACTAAGTCTATTGAAATATTGAGCGTCACCAAAAGCTATCTTAAAATAAGGAACAAAATCTAATGATACATTTAATGGAATATCTTCAAACGTATATTCAATACCAATAATTCCAACAGGTCCAAAATGAAAACCATTATACAAACCTTCAAATGATTCAGAACCAACTCTAGCTCCTCCTCCAAAATACCACCTCATATCATCAAGTCCCTCTATATTTAGATCGTTGTGAAACTCTAGAAGTGCAGTAAAATGCATATCAGTTCCTATATAATACAATGGATTGATTACTGCAAAGAATTCAGCATATTTCCCATCATCTCCAATACCCATTTTATAAGTAGCTCCAATACCAGATGTAAACCTTGCCCCTACAGCATTAGCGTAAGGGTATGAGCTAGAGCTTTTTGCCAGTTGTGCATTTGCATCATTCCAAAAAAATAAAATAAAAAAAATCGTCAATCCTGCATAGATTAAATTTCGCATATTAGTTAATTTTTAATTAGTTTTTATAAAGCCTAAATATACTATTCTTTTCATTATAATACATTTAACTATTAAATATCTTTCTAATAAAAATATTGACAAAATTATGTAATATTACTTACATTAATATTAAAAATATCAGAAAAGTGATGCAGTAATTTTTGCTTAACAATTTCTACCTCCACTTTTTTGATTGCCAATTCTTTATTTAATGAGGTAACTCCTTTGTCTGTAATTCCACAAGGAATGATATTCTTAAAATACGAAAGATCTGTATTTATGTTAAACGCCCAACCGTGCATTGTCACCCAACGAGAACAGCGAATGCCCATTGCACAAATTTTTCTTGATTGCTCTTCTTTTTCAACATCCAACCAAACACCAGTAGCTTTTTCAATCCGTCCTGCTACAATATTGTACTCCGCTAATGTCTTGATAATACACTCTTCTAAAAATCGCAAATACTTATGAATATCTGTAAAAAAATTTTCTAAATCCAACACAGGATACCCAACAATTTGACCAGGTCCATGATAAGTAATATCTCCTCCTCTATTGATCTTTTCAAATTGAATGTTTTGTTCCTTCAATTCCTTTTCAGAAAGTAAAACATTGTCAATGGAACCACTTTTTCCCAAGGTATAAATATGAGGATGCTCGCAAAAAATCAAGTAATTGGGTGTAATTATTTGATCTTCCACCGCTTTATTTCTATTATCTATTTTAATTTGAACGATTTCCGTTAAAAGCTTCGTTTGGTAGTCCCAAGCCTCCTTAAAATCAACTTTTCCCAAATCAATAAATTGAACCTCTCTGTTGAGCTTACTATTCATGCCTTTTTTTTATTAATGCGAGAATGCTTGAATGCGAGAATGCGAGAATGTTTGCTGTGTGGGATTGCCACAATTTTTAAATGTAAACATTCTCGCATTCAAGCATTCTTGCATTCTCGCATTAAAATCACTCAAAGTCTGCATAGAGCAAATATTTCTTGCGTGTCAATTTATACTTCATTAAATCATCAAAATACATCTCTTGAATCTGCTCTTCGGTTTTTCCTTCAGCGATCATTTTTCTAATTTTATCCGTTCCAAAAAGCTTATCTATAAAATTATTTTCATTAAAATAAGGCTCTTCAGTATTAATAATTTTTGATTTGAAATAATTATGATATTTAATCAAGTAAGATAAGTTAAGCTGTTTGAAAGACTGCAATTCTGAATAATCCATAGTACTGAGATTTTCTCCGCTACAAACTACATTTTCGTGTTTTGGATATTTTGCACCTTCTTTACTTAAAGGTGTAAATTCAAAAGCTGCTTGCATACTGTTCGGATGCCCAATAATTGTAAAAGGTTTGTCGGTTCCTCTACCAATGCTCAAAGGCGTTCCTTCGAAAAAACAAAGATGCGGATACAAATAAATAGATTTCATATCAGGCAAATTTGGAGAAGGTTTTATAGGCAATTCGTAAAATGATTTATGGTCGTATCCCAAGCAAGTAATCACTTCAACATCACAGTTTTTTTCTCCATTTAACCAACCTTCCTCATTAATCATACAAGCCAATTCTCCAACTGTCAAACCGTGAACAATTGGAATTTTATGCATTCCCACAAAGGACTTAAAGTTCGAGTCCAAAATTGGTCCACCCACATAGTGACCATTTGGGTTCGGACGATCCAGAATGATCATTTTTTTGTTTTGCTCTGCACAAGCTTCCATCACGTAATGCATAGTAGAAATATATGTATAAAATCGTGCACCTACATCTTGAATGTCAAAAATCACCACATCAATATTTGACAATTGCTCCACCGAGGGTTTTTTATTTTTACCATATAAAGAAACAAGCGGAATACCCGTTTTTGAGTCTACCGAACTTTTCACCTTCTCTCCAGCATCGGCAGCACCCCGAAAACCGTGTTCTGGTGCAAATATTTTCTTGATAGAAATTCCCTCAGACAACAACACATCCACCAAATGAGTCTCCCCAATCACAGAAGTTTGATTGACCACCAAAGCCACCTTTTTATCAGCAATAATTGGCAGATACTGATCCAACCGTTCAGCACCCACAGTGATTTTATCATTGTCAAATTGCGCCCAAACACTGAGCGACACCAAAAGACCTAAAAAAACGAATATCTTCTTCATACTTATTAGAATGTAAAAACCTTGATTTGTTTAAAAGGGAATGCTTCAATATTACAATGTTACAATCCTCTATTCTTCCTTTTATTCAGGCATTCGGGCATTCAAGCATTCAAGCATTCAAGCATTAATAAAATTAAAGCATTCTTTTCATTGAAGCATTGAAGCATTGTAACATTGAAGCATTACTTTTGCAAAGAAATACAAAAATCACCTTAATCAAACATTTTTCATAGCAAAACACATCTAAAATTCACCTAAATCAAATTGAATTTTCCATTTTTCATAGCAAAACGCACCTCTGGAGTACGAAAAAACACCTTTTCGGGCTTAATTATAAAAATTGCAACCATTGCAATCGCCCTTTCATTGGCAGTAATGCTGATAGCAGTCGCTTTTGTGGGTGGATTTAGAGAAGAAATCAGCAAACGAGTTTTTGGTTTTGATGGACATATAAGAATCACCAATTTTGATTCAAATAAATCTTTAGAAGAAACAGCACCCGTCAATTTAGACATGACACTCTACAACCGACTTTTGGAGACAGAAGGGGTGAAGTCTGTACAAAAATTTGCACACAGAGTTGGCGTTCTTAAAAATGATGAAACAATAGAAGGTATTGCTTTAAAAGGAATAGATACAGATTTTGACTGGGAAAATTTTCAGCAATACATGTATGAAGGAGAACCGATAGAAATTCAAGATTCTGTCAAATCCAAAAAAATCCTGATGTCCACCTACACTGCCAAACGACTCAAATTAAAAATTGGAGACGATGTGATCGCTTATTTTGTAAAAGATAAGATCAAATATAGAAAATACAACTTATCAGGATTGTACAAAACAGGGCTGGAAGAATTTGATCACCAGTTTGCATTGGTAGACATTAAAGAAATCCAAAGGTTAAACAAGTGGGATTCCAATCAAATCGGAGGACTTTCAGTTTTTGTAAATGACATTGACAAAGTAGATGAAATCAATAAAGACATTTATTACAATTTATTGGATCACGAAACCCGTTCAGCCACCATCCGACAAACCAATCCAGGAATTTTTGATTGGCTAGAACTCCAAGTAACAAACGAGATTATTATTCTGGTTTTAATGATCATCGTTGCTGTAATAAATATGATCACGGCATTATTGATTCTCATTTTAGAAAGAACCAATATGATCGGTATTTTGAAAGCACTAGGAGCCGAAAACCAAAGCATCCGTCAAATTTTTCTCATCAAAGCAGCTAAGATCATCGGAATCGGCATGTTGCTAGGCAATGTATTAGGCTTAGGCTTGTGTTTCATTCAGTATTATTTTGAAATCATCACCTTGCCCGAAGAATCCTATTACCTCTCGGTTGCCCCTGTTCAGTTTAACTGGTTTTTAATTATTGCCATCAACATTGGAACCTTTGTCATTGCCTTATTAACGCTCATTATTCCATCCTTTTTGGTTAGTTGGATAAACCCACTGAAGGCCATTCGGTTTGATTGAGAGTGGCTGCCATGGATAATGCCTAGTTATATCATTATATATATAACATCTGTTCAAATAGTTGATTTTTCATCAAAATATCAGTAAATTGTAAGGAAAGTGATTGGGTTAGTAAGTTTTAATTCAATTTTTGCTAAATCTGATAGTCAAATTTTAAAAATATAAATAAAATGGGAGTCAATATTCCAAGAGATATTTTAGACAAAGCACAGCTTACTCCAGAAGAATTTCTAATTGAAATTGCTGCTCACCTATACAACATGGGTAAGTTAACTCTTGGACAAGCAAGAAAGTTCGCACAACTTCAACAAATTGAGTTTCAAAAAGAACTAGCAAAAAGAAATATCTATATCAAATATGATAGGGAAAGTCTAAATGAAGATTTACAAACTATCAAAGAGTTGAAAGAATTAAAAGATAAATAGGTGATAATAATCAGTGATACAACTACAATAACAAATCTTATTCACATTGATTTAATTCATCTACTAAAAGATTTGTATCAACAAATTTTTATTCCCAAAGAAGTTTATAATGAATTAGCTATTCATCATCAAACACTTGAGAGTTTAGCTTGGATTGAAGTAGCAGAAATTGAAAACCAAGCTCTTTTTGAAACATTGATAATACAACTTGACAGAGGAGAATCCGAAGCTATTGTTTTAGCTCTTGAAAAGCAAGCTGATTTGTTAATTATTGATGAAGCAGAAGGAAGAAGAATTGCAAAAACATATAATATAAGAATCATTGGATTACTAGGTATTTTGATTTCTGCAAAAAAAGAAGGATTGATTGATGAACTAAAAACACACCTGGATAGTTTAATGAATAATTTTGGTTTTAGAGTCCACCCTCAATTATATAGAGACATTCTTGATTCTGTCAATGAATAAAAAATGCACTTCTCACACCTATATAATTAATGAAGTCGAAAATTAAAAATTATAAGATTTGGTTCTTTTCAGAGCAACCTCTTGAAGTCATTGGTAAAATGCTTTTTGAAAAAGGAGTAATTGGACAGTTTGAATATGATTATGAAAATATTTATGAATGGATTGAGGCTGAATCGAATAACTTACTCATTGAATTAAATTTTTCTAGAAAACATATATTTTGGGAAGATCATGAAGAGAATAGCATTGAGCAATTTGAAGCAAACAAAAAGGAGCCAATTTCTGTATTGTTAATGTATGATGAAATTGAACCTTCAGATGAACAAGTTAATAGATTAGCTAATGCGTTTCATCTAACTTTTAATGAGTCGGTTTTTGTAGGAACAATTAATCATTTAGGGACAGATGATTAATAAGTGTCTGATTTTAACCAAAGAGATTTTTTAAAATACTAGCGGTTCCCCGCCGGGACGAAAAACGTAGGCATAGCAGGGCTCTGACGAGGCTTTTCAACCGGTCCGCCGGTGCGGAAGTATTTTGAAAAACATCAAAGGTTAAAACGGACAGTTATTAATTCTCTGTCCCTTAAGAGACGATGATTATGAATACATTAAAGGAAAAGAGATAGGTTAAAATGAACAAACCTTCAATTGAAATATGGGATACTGTTGGGCTTGGCATAATAATAGAGTTTCCAACTGGAGTTTCGATTTCTAATCAAACTGGAGGTACTGCTTGTTTGCATCCAGAAATTGAAGGTATATATCTGCCATTAGCTAATGATTATTTAACAGAAAGTAAAGAGTTTTTAAGTCCTGAAATTGAATTAACGCAGTATTTTGAAGGAACTAAATATAATGGAAGTGGAGCCACAAAAGGGATTGACCTTGAAGATGTGGAGAAGATAAAAGCTATTCTGGCTAAATTTGGATTGAATGAATTTATAGAGATAGACTTAAACAGATTAGTTGAATCTCACGAAGCTTGGATTAGAATAAAAATTAATGATACCAAAAATAATGACTTACTAAAAGGATTTAACGAGTATCCGTTAAGTGGAATATTAACTTGGGCAAATAGTGATTAACAATATAAGCGATAAAATCAGATGAATATTTTAAAAAAAGATGCTGAACAGGAAAATAGAAAAAGACTAAGGAAGATACTTGAAAAAGCAAAAGTCCAAAGTTGCCCTCTTGGTTGGGATTTTGAGCATTTTGCAGTTGGCGGATTAACAGAAGTTGGTTTTTCAGAGCAAAATCAAAATTTATTATTGGTAATTTCTACCAATGGAAGAGGATTATTTGATTGTTCTACATTAAAAAGAATAGCTAGAGACTCTAATGATGATTATGAGATTGACTATGCTAATTTGACTTGCTTAGGGATAGGAGAATTGAAGGAGGAGAAAATTAGAATTGCTGGATTACATGGAGGAGGCTTGCCTTTAGGAAATTCAAAAGGGGAAAGTTTAGAAATCATGGCATTAGATTGGCCCAAAGTTGATATTATTTTTCAGCCAAAATGGACTTCAATCTATTCTGAAATGGATTCCGAAAAGTGTACTAGAATTTATTCGCCTGACACTTTAAAAGTTTATGGGTTTTCAAAAAGTGGAAATCATTTCATTATTGGAACAAGTAGTGATTTATTGATATTTAAAAAGAAAAGTGCATAAGTTATTATACAATGTTGCAAATGCCTATGTTATGGACATTGCTTTGACATTTGATGGTTGGAAAATAATGGAAGTTAATTGTATAAATAGTGCCGGATTTTACAAAGGAAATGTAAAAGAAATAATAGCTGCATTAGAGAACTTTTATACATAAAATAAATGCACCGTACAAAAAACATTAACAAAGATTAAATGAACATTGAGAATCTAAAATAAAAAAAGCCTCAACTAATTGACAAATCAATTAATTAAGGCTTACTTAGTTGCGGGGACAAGACTCGAACTTGCGACCTTCGGGTTATGAGCCCGACGAGCTACCAACTGCTCCACCCCGCGTTATTGGATTGCAAAGATAGACTTTATTTTGATTATTTGCAATTTCTTTCGATTTATTTTTAAAAAATAGTTTTTTATGGCGATTTATCCCCTGTAGAGACAAGGCACGCCTTGTCTTCCCATCAATATCAGACACAACCATCGAATACAAACATTACACACAGCCATCAAACACAAATATCAAACACAAATATCAAACACAAACATTACACACAGTCATCAAATACAAACATCAAACACAAACATTACACACAGCCATTAGACAAGGCATGCCTTGTCTCTACATTATCTTAAATAAATTGTCAATCATAATTTATATTTTAATATATATTCACACATATTACATATTTAACTTATATTCAATGTAAAGACCTGTTCATATTTATCAAAAGATGCTAAAATTCATTGCCATTTTGGAAGATTTTCTATTCTGACTTAGTATATTTAAAATATAAATTTTAAATCAAATAACCGATTAGATGAAAAACTTTCTACAACTCTCATTAATACTAGTGATCTGCTCAATTTTTTTCACTCAATTCTTAACGGCTCAGATATTGCCAGCGGGTGGTGGCGAATTCATTTCACAACAACGAGAGGCTTGTCTTTCTGATAGCGACCGTAAAGACATTAAACAAAAAATTGAAGACAATACAAAAGAACTAATTAGCAAGGGCATATTAAGTGCTGACCATTCTAAACCAGCAGCCGTATCCTTTGAATGGCCACTGCGCAAAGCAGCAGGTTTTCCCTTTTATGATTATTATGCAACTACAAATTTTGTTGACCATGATCCTGCGGCAACTGGTGCGCAATATGGTGCTTCAAATGAAGATTATAATTGTGGAAATAGAACCTATGATGCCACTAATGGATACAATCATCAAGGCACGGATTATATTTTATGGCCTTACCCTTGGTACCTGTTTGAAAACAATTTAGTTGAAGTAATCGCAGCTGCACCTGGAATCATTATTGGAAAAGGTGATGGAAATGATGACGATCATTGTAGTTGTTTTGGAGATTGGAACGCCGTTTATGTTCAACACAGTGATGGCTCTATAGCTTGGTATGGACATTTGAAAAAAAATACTTTGACCACTAAAGATGTCGGACAATCTGTTGCTGCTGGCGAGTATATTGGAGTAGTTGGTAGCTCTGGATGTTCTACAACTGCGCATTTACACTTTGAGGTATATGACAATACTGGTAATTTAATTGATCCATACGCTGGTCCTTGTAATAGCATGAATTCTGTAAGTTGGTGGCAAAATCAGCGACCATACCGTGAGCCAACTCTAAATGCACTTTTAACACACAATGCTCCTCCTAATCCTGGCTGTCCAACAGCTAACGAAGAGCCAAATCTTGAGAATTCATTTTCTCCTGGTCAAGCCATCTATTTTGCAAGTTATTACCATGACCAAACAGCAGGAGATGCAATTAATCATAGAATTAAAAGGCCTGATAATACTGTCTGGTATAGTTGGAATCAAACTGCACCAAGTACTTATGAAGCTTCTTGGTGGTACTATACTTACACGCTTCCTACAACAGAACAATCTGGAACTTGGACCTATGAGATTGACTACTATGGTCAAACTTATTCGCACAATTTTGAGTATGTTTCTTCCTATTGCACCAATCCTGGAAACAATACTTGGACTGGACCGAATAATGGAAATTGGCACAGCAGCAATACCAATTGGAGCAGAGGGCAAATACCTCAAGATTGTGACAATGTGGTAATACCTGCGAATTTGACTGTAAACATTACGGGTACTAATAACGGTGAATGCAACACCATTGAAGTCGCTTCTGGAGCTGAATTGAAAGTTGAAACCACGGCAAATTTAAATGTCAACCTTCCTTAGGAAATGCGAGAATGCTTGAATGTGAGAATGCGAGAATGCGAGAATCAATGTTGTATTATGTAACCACCTAATATTATCGCTGTCAAAAGGTATTCTGTGAAATGCTATTGATTGGAGTATTCAAGCATTTCAACATTCAGGCATTCAAGCATTCTTGCATTCTTGCATTCTTGCATTCTTGCATTTTATTAAAGAATTGAAGCATTAAAAAAGTCAGAGTTTAAAATAAAAAAGCAATATGTTTATATTAGATCAAAAACACAGTATTGGCAGTCAGTTTATTGCTGAATTGAGAGACATAGAAATCCAAAAAGACAGGATGCGGTTCAGAAGAAATTTGGAGCGAATCGGTGAGATTCTGGCGTATGAAATTTCAAAAACATTTGATTATCAGCCAATCGACATCACCACTCCACTTGGAATTGATCCTTCGATGATTGCTGCCGAACGTCCTGTACTTATTTCTATTTTAAGAGCAGGCTTGCCTTTTCATATGGGATTTTTAAATTATTTTGATCGTTCTGATTGTGGCTTCATCGGTGCTTATCGAATGAAAGATTTAGATAAAAACGATGAAGTTGACATTGATTTGTCTTACACTGCTGCACCACTCATTCAGAATAAAATATTAATCTTGGTTGATCCAATGATGGCAACTGGCAAATCATTAGTAAAAGCCTATAAAAATTTAATTGACAGTAATGGCACACCTAGTACCGTTCATGTGGTCTCTGTCATTGCCGCCCAAGCTGGCTTGGATTTGGTTCAAAAAGAAATTCCCGAAGCAACGATCTGGCTAGGTGCTTTAGATGGTACACTCAATGAAAAATACTACATTGTCCCTGGTCTCGGAGATGCTGGCGATTTGAGTTTTGGACCGAAGTTGTGATCAATTAAATCCATCATTCAAACGTGGTTGGATGGCAGACAAGGCATGCCTTGTCTCTACTGTAGGCAGGTTGTGGGCTAATTACAATTCATAATTCGTGGTTTAATTAATTACAATTCATTATTTGTGGTTTAATGCAAAATTCATTATTCGCGGTTTAATGCAAAATTCATAACTTTCAAACTTCAACTTTCAACCTTTTTAAGGACGGCGAGAATCATCTTCGGTTTAGACTTATTCAAGACTTCAAAACCACAAATTGCGGAACATCAGACTGTGGTAAAAGCCTGTTGTGTCTGTATCTTTTTCCATTGTAATCATCAAAAATGATTTGTAGGGAACCTCCTTTGAAGTTTTTATAAATAAATAGTCCGTTTTCTCCTGACAACGGTGCTCCATTTACTATCACATTTCGATATGCTTTGAAGTTCGGAATAGATATAATGACAGATTCAGGATCGTGCTCAAAAAATCCGAAGGGGCGGTAATTGTTGTGAACAATGGTTCGTGGTCCTGCAACATTGAAGGTAATTCGTATTTTATACAAACCCTGTTCTGCTAACCTCACACGGGTGTACTCATCAAAATCTGCTCTGTCAATATAACTTTCTTTTTCTTCTGGATGAGATGAGAAAATGATCTTTGCGCTGCCCACTACATTTAAATTCGGTGGATTTTCAAGTGGGGTGATTCTGATATTTTTATCAAAAACAACTCTGTTGTCCCAATTCCAAATAGTGGCTCTTCCAAAGGTTCCATTTTGGCGGTATCTCTGCTTTGATCCTGTTCCTTCATCTGTGTAAAACCAACCTGATCCGTCTTCAAAAATATCGACTATGTAAAATTTATTGATGCAATAGGTTTCAAGAGCTGCATTTCCTTCTCCATATTGTATGTCTTCAAATATTCGAAAACCTTTGTTAACAATTCCGCTAAATACTTTTTGATTCCGAACCCACTCATTTGCGGGAACTCCTTCGATGGAAGTGTCTTTATGTAAAGTTGTAATTATTAAATCCTTAAAAATTTCAGCACGAGATTTCGTTTTTAATAAATTTTGATAATGACCTGTATTGATATATTTAATATACAAATCATATATTTTCGGAATGATGTTTGGAGAAAACGTATTAATCTTTTTAAATGCATTTGCAGCCATTCCATACAAGGTATAAAATTCTCCCATTCCACCTGTCATATAAAAGAAATCATTGTTCACCAAATAGTTTTGATTTAACAAATCATAAACATCGTGTTTCCAACTGTTTGAAAAACCCTCATCATTTGTCAATGCCGCAACTTCATGACCAGCCCACTCTGCAAGCCCTTCTTCCATCCAAGATTGACTTTTATCGTATCCCCAATCATCATTAGTGGTAAATAAAATAGGACACCACCAAGTATGATGTAATTCGTGTGCTAATAAACGCTGATCTACATCTGTACTCATGTAAATTTCAAAAAACTCTGGCAATTTAATTGCAAATCTTGAACCTACATATTTGGTTAATATAATTGGAATATCGGATGCAGGGTTGCCATATATTTTCTCATAATGTGCAATACTCTGTCTTACCATCGGCTCTATTCTGGCTATTTCTTCTTCCGTCCAAGGACCAATGCGCTTTCCATCAGCAGCATTTATACCATTGACACGATTAAATCGGTAGCTAAATTTAAAGCTTGAAGATTTCAGTTGCTTTTTTAGAATAGAGACATTGCTTAACAATACTTTTTCGGAAGCTTCGCCATTGCCATCTTCTGTATACAATTCAAAGTTAATGGGTGTTGAAAAATCAGTGATACCGAGAGATTCTGCACTTAAAAAATTCGTGCTTCTGTTTTCACTTCCTACGGCAAAAAAATCTATTTGCTGGTCTCCTTGTGTTATTCTAACAACATAGTTCTTCACTCCAACACCACTGTGTGTAAATCTCAAACCTAGACCATAAGGCATATGTATAAATGCCTCGATATTATCAGGTGCTTCAATTCTTCTATTAATGCTGGGCGACTCTTTTGGAAGTAATCTAGCAGGTTTTCTAATTCCAGTTAATTGACAATTACATGGGGAAAATGCCGTACTCGATTTTGTTTTGCTGGGGTTTTGCATTCTTTTTAATAAATTTTATTTGATGAAATGATATACCAATCCACGTTCAAGGTTTGTCAAACTATATCATTAGACTTTAGTTTGCCTTACAAGAACAGACCAATGGAGTTGTATTCCAGTATCAATTAATTTATAAATTAAGAAGGCAAGATTACATGTGCGTGTGTGTTGTTTTATCTACCTTATTAAAAGTTTCTTACACTAATTTATATATAAATATTAACAATTACAAGATTTTATGCAATAGGAATTCAACAAATATTAAAAATGACATTTATTTAACACTTTTTCTATGTATGAGTAAACAGTTAAAAGCAAAAGACTATGAAAGCGAGAAGGGAAGCGCGGAGGACGAACTCAACGACAGCGTAGCTAAATATGCGAAAATACGCCCGATGCGAGTGGAAATGTTTTTATACGCATATAAGAAACACCTACGAGGTTTTTAAAACCTCGTAGGTGTTTCTTATATGCGTATAAATGCATTGCAACGGACAGCGGGGAGACGACAAAATTGGAAATGATACTCGCCGTCTTTAAAAAGGTTGAAAGTTGCCTTCGAGTAGCTAGGGGCAAGTTCTTGATTTTGAGCAATTTTGTTTTTTATGACAAAATAAAAGTTTTATAGTTATAAAACCTCAGGCAACGGATAGATAGCATAATGGAAATACTAAGGGTAGAACAGAAGTATTTTTTAACCATTGTTAAAATTGCCCTGAAAAATATAAAACTGGTTAAGTTACAATGACATACAAAAAAGCGAAAGCCGCTGAAATTTTGTTTCAGCGGCTTTCTTCATTAACTAACACTAAACCTATGCATTATGTACGATTTGGACTAAGAAGTTTTGAAAGGTTACTACCTGTCACCTGAATTAATCCATTATTTACGTTTTTTTCTTCTTTTTTTCTTTTTCTTAACATTTGAATCATTGGAAACGGCTGATTCCTCTAACTTAAGTGGACTTTTAGAAACTTCATTAAAAGCTCTTTTTTGATATGCCCAAATTCCTTTTTCAAATTTTAAAGCCTCATAGGTTCCATCAGGAATGTATAAATTATAGTTTCCTCTCGCTTCTGGTGTTTCAGGCTCAATAAAATCATAAATGATCATTTCCTTCTCAGGAACATAATTAAGTGAAACCGTACTACTTTTCTTATATTGTAAAAGTATCCTATTTCTTACCACCAATAATTTTTCTCTTTTAATTTCAAATATTGGTGCACCAAAAACAGCATTACCCTGATCATCGAATGTAAGCACATCTGCTATTTTAATAGTACTCGTAAAATTGTTGTTTCCATCCCATCCAAATAATGAATAGTACTTGATGCCATTGTGTTCATTCATTGTAATGTTATAATAGACACAGCCAAACCAATCTTTGTTTGTCAAAATCATTTCCTCTACTCCCATTCCATACAATTCCGTGGAACGATCTGTCAAAGGAATCAGTTTGAGTTGTTCATCCCCTGTATTAATCTGTATGGCTCCAAAATACCTATAGCCAAATTTTTCTCTCAACCTGCTTTTTTTTGCAACAGGCAAAGTATCCGCTAAAGGTAAAGCCCATGTAAAAATTCTAAAGCTTTTATCAGGTGCGTACAGGGCAGACATTCCTTGTATTTTCTCAAAAGCATAATCAAAAGATCCAGGCTTTTTCAAAACCTCCACCATTTGAGGAATGAATTTAGCATTACTGCCAATCCTATCATCTCGCAATGTCTCCGCCTGAGTAGCTATCAATGCATCATCCAACATTTTTTCATCTGCGGCAAAGCCTGTCAGTGGCTCAATTTTAACAGAATCCACTTTCTCAACTAGATCTGTTTTTTCTGAAGACTGGGCATTCGCACATATACACGCACAAATTACCAGCATTATAAACAAGGTTGTTTTTTTCATTTTATTCATTTATATACTACTACTGATCTTAAAAATCACAATTAGTTTAATTTTAATGCGAGAATGCTTGAATGCGAGAATGCGAGAATAACAGATAGTTTGTGTGTTGAAATCCTAAACAGTATTGATTCTAGCTATGTGGCAGAAACATCCAGTATTTTTTTTCATTCAAGCATTCTCACTAATGCGAGAATGCTTGAATGCGAGAATGCGAGAATGTGGAATAGGCACTGATTCCAATATTCTTGCTTTGTGGCAGAAACAACCAGTATTTTTTTTTCATTCAAGCATTCTTGCATTCTTGCATTCTCGCATTACCTAAAGGGAACGACAAAATTAACATTTTCATTTTGCTAAGTGAAACGAAATTAACAAGTAACCCCAATTTATCGTCATCTTTCGTAAATTTGTTGACTAGTTATACGTATCTAAAGAGAAATGATTAATTAATTTTGAATATAAGAAGCAAAATAACTGAAATACTCAACCTTCTGGTCAATAGACATTATAAAATATATAGAGTCTTTTTGATTTTGTGTGCAATTTTGTTTCTGGCTTGGTTGTTTCCGAAAAATAATTTCAAATATGATTTTGAGAAAGATCGACCTTGGAATTATGAGGATTTGAAAGCACCTTATGCTTTTCCCATTATCAAATCAAAAGAAGAGCTAGACAATGAGCGAAAAAATGTCCGCATCAATTTCGTAGATTATTATAGAATTGATACTAGTGTCCAATATGTAAATATCACAAAATACGAAAACGACTTTCCAGATTTTTATCAAAATATTTCAACAGATACTACCTTAAATTATAATAAAAGTGATTCTATCTATTTGTATGTAAAAGGTCTTCAACTCCTAAATGAAATTTACGAAAAAGGCATCATTAAAAATGAGCATAACGGTTCTCCTAAAGGCAAAATAAAAGTCATTGAAGATAATTTATCTAAAGAACTGGATTACAACAAATTATATACCCAAATTAAAGCTTTTAAATACATTTTGGATTCGAATGAAAAAGACAAAATTCAAAGCAAATCTTTAAGTTCTTTCCTAGAAAATTATGTTCAGGTCAATATATTCTTTGATGATGAAATGACAGCCAAATTTCTCACACAGGAGTTGGACAACATCCTTCCCATAAGGGACAAAGTACAAGATGGAGAAAAAATAGTTTCAAGCGGACAACTAGTAGATGAAGCTATTTATCGTAAACTCATTTCCCTCAAAAACTCTTATAATGAAACCAAAGAAGGGCTTTCCTCAGAACTGATAACCTTCATAGGCTACTTTATTATCATTGGGATGATGCTCTATCTTTTATTGACGCTCAACAACTTATTTAACAAAACCAATGCAAATAATTTAAGGACCCTAACTTTTATACTGCTGATCTTGGTTTCCTTTTCAGTAATCGTAAAATCAGTTTCAAGCTTTGCCGAACCAGCTTTGGTTTATGCCATACCCTTTTGTATTGTTCCAATTGTATTGCGATCTTTTCTTGGGAATATGCTTGCCTTGTTTTCTTATTTTATTCTATTGCTCTTTACCAATTTCATTCTTCCAGGAAAATTTGATTTCATTTTGATACAATTTTTGGCAGGAACAGTAGCATTGTTAACCAACATAAATACCTCTCGTTGGTCTCAATTTTTCAGTTCAGTAAGTATTATTTTCGTTACTTATTGTTTGGCATATTTAGGCTTACATCTTATAGGCAGTGGTAATTTTCAAAATCTTGAATGGAAAATTGCAGGACCATTCTTTTTAAGTAGCTTACTTACGTTGGTGGCTTACCCATTGATTCCCTTGTTTGAAAGAATTTTTGGATTCATTTCCAATTTATCCTTATCCGAGTTAAACAATGTCAATCATCCATTATTAAAAAACCTCTCTACCAAGGCACCAGGATCGTTTTGGCACTCCATACAGGTGGCAAGCCTAGCTGAACAGGCAGCAATAAATATAGGAGCCAACGAGACATTGGCTAAAGTGGGTGCATTGTACCATGATATAGGTAAAACAAAAAAACCCATCTACTTTATAGAGAACCAGAACAGTGAAATCAATCCACACGACGAATTAGCTCCATTAGAAAGTGCTAAGATTATCATAGAACATGTCACTGCTGGTATCGATATGGCAAAAAAATACAAATTGCCCAATAGCATTATTGATTTCATTAGGACGCATCATGGTACCACTAAGGTAGAGTATTTTTACAGACAATATCTCAATCAAAATCCTGATAAAATTATAGACGAACGGTTATTTAGGTATCCAGGCTTATTACCTTATTCTAAGGAAACTGCAATAGTGATGATAGCGGATTCAGTCGAAGCAGCAAGCATGAGTTTGAATGCTCCATCGGACGAGCAAATCAATGCCATAGTAGATAAAATCATAGAAGGGAAAATAAAAGCAAAACAATTTGACAACTGTAATCTATCCTTTAAAGATATAAAAACAATCTCTAAAACCTTCAAAAAAAACCTAAAGAGCAAGTACCATACTAGAGTTTCCTATTAAAAATCAATAAATTAAATAAATATTATATTTATAATACATAGATTTAACAGAAAAAACTCTAAAATCGTTAGCGAATAACTAATCTCCATATTATTTTATTGTGTTGAGTGACACTAATTTTGTAAAACGTCTTTAGAATAGGCAAAGAATACCTATCTTTGCCTATAGTTTGCGAGATATAAAATAATTTTATTAATTAAAATACCTATAAACACTATGAGACACTTTAACATTCAAAGCATCTTTGCTACAGTTTGTCTTTTATTAGTAGCGAGTTTTGCATTGTCTGCACAGGAAGACACTCCACCAAATCCAGAATTTGGAAAATGCTATGCTAAATGTAATATACCAGCACAGTATGAAACATTGACTGAACAAATTCTTGTAAAAGATGAATCAAAAAAAATGATCACTAAGCCAGCTGAGTACAGAACTGAGACTGAACAAATGTTGGCAAAAGAGGCGTCTAAGAAAATTGTTCCTGTACCAGCTGTTTACGAAACAGTTACTGAGCAAATCTTGGCTAAGCCAGCTGATAAGAAATTAGTAGAAGTACCAGCTGTTTACGAAACAATGACTGAGCGTATTTTGGTAAGCCCAGAATCTGGTCGTTGGGTTGTAAAGTATGATGCTGAAAACTGTTTTTCATCAAACAAAGAAGATTGTACAATCAAATGTTACGAAAAAATTCCTGCACAGTACAAAACAGTTGAAAAGAGAGTTTTAAAAACTCCTGCATCTGTAAAAGAAATTGAAATTCCTGCTGAATACAAAACAGTAACTAAGCAAGTTGTTAAAACTCCTGCTACTTACAAAGAAGTTGAAATTCCTGCTGAATACAAAACAGTATCTAAGCAAGTTATGGTTTCTCCAGCTCAAACAATGGAAGAAACTATTCCTGCTGAATACAAAACAATCACTAAAACTCAAAAAGTTAGTGAAGGTGGTTCTACAGGATGGGAAGAAATCGTTTGTCAAGCAGACGTAAATTCTGAAATGTTACGTAACCTTCAAAACAAATTGAAAGCAGCTGGACACTATAATGGTGCTATTGATGGACGTATGGGTGGTAACACAAAAATTGCTTTATCAAAATACCAAGAAGAAAACGGTTTACCAGTTGGAAACTTGAACATCAAAACTTTAAAGCAAATGGGTCTATTTTAGATCGGTAAGTTTAAAAAATATTACAAAGGCAATAACCAAAATTGGTTATTGCCTTTTTTTTATAATTATCTTTAACACAATATCTATAATTCATAACCTGTAATTCAGTTGTAGACGCAGTAGACAAGGCATGCCTTGTCTCTACATAATAATCTGCCTCTGTGCTCCCCATTTACAAGCATTTATCATCTAAAATGTATTGTTTAATAACCTAATTTTATTTACCTTTGTTATAACACAAAATATTTAATTTATGAGTAAAGAAAAAAAGTATTTTCTGATTGTTCTTGGCTGCATTCTAATTACTGCATTATCAAGATTATTTCCGCATCTATGGAACTTTACTCCTGTAGCAGCAATTGCCCTTTTTGGTGGAGTTTATTTCAAAGACATTAAATGGGCTTTTATCGCACCAATAGCTTGTTTACTCTTCAGCGATCTTCTATTACAAGGTAAGTTTATAGCAGGCATTGCCGAATATCCAGCTTTATATAGCGGAATATGGATGACTTACCTGTCTTTTGCTTTGGTAATCGGTCTTGGAATATTAATAAGAAAAAAACCTTCTTTATTGAAAGTAATGGGCGCGTCTATTGTTGGCTCAGTGCTGTTTTTCTTGATCACCAATTTTGGAGCTTGGATGACAGATCATCAATACTATCCTATTAAAAGTGTAGAGTCTTTAATTTATGCATATGAGTTAGGATTGCCTTTTTTTAGAGGAACCCTTATGGGAGATTTATTCTACAATGCAGTCTTATTCGGATCATTTGCATTTTTGAGCAGAAAAGTTGATGTTTTACAGCCTCAAACTGTTAGAGTGAAACGAAATTAATTTCATAAAGTAAATTAAAAATTATGAAAAAAGCTCTCAAACTTAATAATCAGTTTGGGAGCTTTTTTTTTGCATCTATCTTACCATTCAAGCACTATTTTACCAAAATGCTTTCCTGATTCTTGATATTTAAATGCCTCGGCCAATTGGTCAAAGGCAAATACTTTATCTATAATTGGTTTAATATTGGTTGTTTCAATCGCGTCAATCATAGAATTTTGCATTAATTGACTACCAACGGCAATCCCTTCCATTTTAATAAATTTAAAAAATAGTTTCGGAAAAGTAATTTGTCCTTTTCGACCACCTCCTAAAATGCCAATAGAAATTATTTTTCCTCCAATACCAGCAGCTTCTATAGATTGTCCCATTGTTGAGCCACCGCCTACATCCAAAACCAAGTCAACTCCATTATTTGATTTTTGAAAAATGCTTTTCCCCCATCTTTCATCCTCTTTATAATTGACCACTGCTTCACAACCCAATTCCATCAAACGCGCTGCTTTTTCAGGCGAAGACGTTGTTGCAAATACTTTTGCACCCGCAGCTTTCGCCATCTGTAGTCCAAACAAAGACATTCCGCCTGTTCCTTCTATCAACACAGATTGTCCTGCTTGTAATCCGCCAGTATGAGTCAAACCGTTCCAAGCTGTTAAAGCTGCACATGGCAGAGTTGCCGCTTCTCCATAACTGTATCCTTCTGGTATTTTTGTAACACTCTTTGCTGACAGACAAGAAAGTTCAGTCATATATCCGTCAATCGTTTCGCCACTGACACCAGCTATTTTTTGAAATTGTGGCGCGCCATCCGTCCATCCAGGAAAAAATTGAGACATTACTTTATCACCTACTTTCCAATCCAAAACACCTTCCCCCATTCCAACGATCTCACCAGCACCATCCGACATCGGTATGCGCCCAGGCATAACTTTTATCAATCCCATAGCCACCAAATAATCATGGTAATTGAGGGAAGTAGCATGCCAACGAACCAATACTTCTCCATGCTTTGGATCAGGATCTGGACGTTCTACTACTTTTAAATTATCTAGACCGCCATCATTTTGTATTTCAATTACTTTCATTTTGTAATGATAAGGAATATTGACTAAATAAAAAAACAATCATAATACATAGGGATACTGCAAGCAATTGCTTAATTTCGTAGCTGCTAAATAATAAACTATATGTCAATGCTGTGACTTAGGAACGGCTCAAAAATAAATGTCCATTTTGACCGAATCTACTAATGCAACGTTATTATTATGATAAATAAATTATTGTAATATAAAAATTGCAAAAAAATCACATGAAAAAAAATAGTACTAAATACATTTTATTTTTGCTTCTAATCACACTCTGTGGTCTGGAAATACAGTGTCAAGTTGAACCAGGAGCGATTGGTACTAAATGGACATTTGGTCGTCACCATTATACTGATGATTCATACGATTACAATGGAACGATACCAGATGAATATTGCACTGAATTTAGTTTTACTATCGAAAAAGATACCATAGTTAATGATACTGTTTTAAAAAAAGTAGTAGATGGGGAAGGAAATTTTGAGTTATTGAGTTTTGATAATGATAAAATTAGTTTTTATAAAAGGGATTCTCTATTTACTTTTATGGATGCAAATGGTCAAATTGGAGATACAATAATCATAACCAAAGATTATGAGCCTCCATTTTTTGAAAATGGATATACTTCAGATACAATTCAATCAGATTATTTATCACATTCTTCCTGGGGTTACATAATAGATGACATAGACTCAATAGAGTTCAGCGGCTCAAAATATTTACGACAAAAAGTTAAGCCTATTAGTAATTTTATTGATAACGGAATTCGAGAATTGATTTATCCTTTTGGTTCTGTTTATAGTTCTGTACACCAGACTGCTTTACACAAAACATCAATGTTTGGAGGCGGAGACGTAGCATTTTTTAATTATTTTTATTATGATTATTCAAAATCCATTGAAAGCAATGGAGAAATTATAGAATTATACACAGATACCAATGATTGTCCAACATCAATTGATGTTGTCACAGCAAATGAAGTTGGCATCTCAATATTTCCAAATCCAACACCTAATGAATTATTTATCAGCGATCATTTCAACCAAATAGAAAAAATTACATTATTCGATTTAAGTTCAAAAGAAGTAAAACATTTACATCCAACAAATAATTTAATAAATATAGAACTATCGAATTTTTCAGATGGCATATATTTATTGCGTTTAAAACTAAAAAGTGGAAAAATTGTAAGTGAACATATTTATAAACAATAATGCATTAAACATTCTCACATTAAAACATTAAAAATGGAAGCATATATTTACGATTCAGTTCGCACCGTCCGAGGTAAAGGAAATAAGAAGGGCGCATTGATGGGCATAACACCAACAGAACTTGCCAGCCAAACCTTGATTGCATTAAAGGAAAAAACTAATTTGGACACCACCAAAGTAGAAGATTTGATTTTGGGTTGTGTGGGGCAAGTCATGGACCAAGCTGCCAATATTGCCAAAACCGCTGCACAGCATTCAGGCTATGGCGATCATCTTTGTGGCGTTAGTTTAAATAGATTTTGTGGTTCAGGATTAGAATCCATCAATCAGGCTGCAGCTTATGTAAAATCTGGTTTTAGAGAAATGATTGTTGCGGGTGGAGTTGAAAGCATGTCAAGGGTAAAAATGGGTGCTGACGGTGGCGGTATGTTTATGGATCCTGCTATCGCAATTCCTGGACATATTGTTCCTCAGGGAATTTCTGCCGATTTGATTGCTTCTAAATATGGTTATTCGAGAGAGGACTTGGATCATTTTGCATACACTTCTCAAATGCGAGCCTCTGAAGCAGAAAAAGCAGGTCGTTTTGTTTCTAGAATTGCAATAAAAGATATAAACGGTTTAGATGTATTGGCTACAGACGAAAACATCAGACCTTCTACAACTGTTGAAGCTTTGGCAAAATTAAATCCTTCTTTTGCAATGATGGGAGAAATGGCTGGTTTTGATGCAGTGGCAATTGATAAATATCCAGAAATTGAGGAAATAAATCATGTTCATCACGCTGGCAACTCGTCTGCAATTGTAGATGGTGCAGCTGTTGCGCTTGTTGGTAATAAAGAGGTTGGAGCAGCGATGGGTCTTAAACCAAAAGCTAGAATCGTTGCTTCTGCTATTTATGGTACCGATCCTACTATTATGTTGGTTGGTCCTGCACCTGCTTCTGAAAAAGCTCTTAAACAAGCTGGCATGGAAATAGGTGATATTGACTTATTTGAAGTAAATGAAGCATTTGCTGCCGTACCAATGTTGTTTATGAACAAACTTAATGTACCACATGATAAAATAAATGTAAACGGTGGTGCAATTGCATTGGGACATCCTTTAGGGGCAACTGGCTGTATGTTAATGGGTACATTAATAGATGAACTAGAACGTCAAAATAAAACGACTGGCTTGGTGACTTTATGCATCGGTGGTGGAATGGGTATTGCGACTATTATTGAAAGAGTTTCTTGAATTATGAGTTTCTTGAATTATGAGTTATGAATTATGAATTATGAATTATGAATTATGAATTATGAATTATGAATTATGAATTATGAATTATGAATTATGAATTAAAACCTGTAAGATGTATTATGTAGAGACAAGGCATGCCTTGTCTGCCTGCGCCCAGAGAATTTAATTATGAATTTGCATTGAACCACAAATTATGAATTTGCATTTAACCACAAAATGCGAATTACGAATTTGTATTTAACCACAATTTTAAATTTGTATTAAACCACAAACCATAAATTACGAATTTGCATTAAACCACAATTTTTTAACTACGAATTTGTATTTAACCACAAAATAAAAAATGTCAATTAAAATAAATAAAGACTTCATGAGCTTGTCAATTGACGGTGATGGAGTAGCAACAATAACAATAGATCAAATAAATGAACCTGCTAACCTTTACAGTTTTGAGTTTATGATAGATTACTCAAGAATGTGTAGTAAATTAGTTGCTGATGAATCAGTTAAAGGAGTCATTGTCACTTCTGGTCAGAGAATATTTATGGCTGGAGGAGATCTAAGGGCACTTTCACAGCCTATTGAGGATGTCGGATTGTTTTTTACCAAATTGATGGAATTACATACTGCTTTTAGAGCATTAGAAACGGCTGGCAAACCTTTTGTCGCGGCAATCAATGGAACCGCGCTTGGTGGCGGAATGGAACTGTGCCTTACATGCCATTATAGAATTGTTTTGGATAATGTTAAAATAAAACTAGGTTTTCCTGAGTCTAAAGTTGGCTTGCTTCCTGGTGGCGGTGGAACTTCAAAGGCTCCTTATTTAATGGGCATCCAAAATGCTTTAATGTATCTTTTACAAGGAAAAGAAGTTAGACCAAAGCAAGCATTAAAAGATGGTCTTGTCAATGAACTAGCTGAAAATTCGGAGGATTTAATGGCAAAAGCCAAAGCCTATATTTTAAACACAAAAGAAGCCATTCAACCCTGGGACAATAAAAAACACAAAATTCCTGGTGGCAATGTTTGGTCGCCAACAGGGGTACAAACGCTTGTAGGTGCTTCTGGAAATATTAGTAAAATGACGCATGGCAATTATCCTGCACAACGTTATATTTTGAGTGTCGTCCACGATGGTTTGCAACTTCCAATTGATAGAGCTTTAGAAATTGAAGCTAGACATTTTGTAAAAGTGTGCACAACACCTGAAGCCAAAAACATGATCCGAACAGGATTTATGGGCATTCAAGCAGCTAAAAAAGGAAAAGCAAGACCAAAAAATGAGCCTAAATATGAAGTGAAAAAACTGGGTGTTTTAGGTGCTGGAATGATGGGAGCTGGCATTGCTTATGTTGCTGCTAAAAAAGGCATTGAAGTTGTTCTTAAAGATGTTGACATTGAAGGAGCTGAAAAAGGAAAAGCTTATTCCAAAAAAATATTAGACAAAGCCATTTCACGGGGTCGTTCTACTCCTGAAAAAGCGGAAGCACTATTAGCGAACATTCATCCAACTACCAATCCTAATGATATGGAAGGATGTGACTTAGTGATAGAGGCGGTCTTTGAAAACCCTGATCTAAAGGCAACTGTTACAAAAGAGACAGAAACGGTATTGGCTGCTGATAAAATTTATGGTTCAAATACTTCTACTATTCCCATTTCACAACTTGCCCAAGCATCCGAGAGACCAGAAAATTTCATCGGTATTCACTTCTTTTCTCCTGTTGATAAAATGCCTTTGGTGGAAATTATTGTTGGAGAAAAAACAGGAGATAAGGCAATTGCTGCTGCCGTTGATTTTACTGTGGCGATTGGTAAAATTCCAATTGTGGTAAATGACAGTCGTGGGTTTTATACTTCTAGATGTTTTGGAACTTATGTAAGCGAAGGTTTCTTTTTATTAGAAGAAGGCGTTCCAGCAACAATGATTGAAAACATTGCCAAGAAAAAAGGCATGCCTGTTGGTCCTTTAGCTGTTCAAGATGAAGTAAGTTTAAGCCTTAGTTTACATGTTCACGAAAGCGATCCTACTCCGAATAAAAGACCTTATCAAAAAAGATTTTATGAGGGATTAAAGACTTTGGTAAATACGCATAAAAGGTCTGGCAAAAAAGATGGTGCTGGTTATTATGATTATCCAAAAGGAGGTAAAAAGAAAATATGGTCAGAATTAAAGGAAATGTACAATTCTGATGTGAATGCTTTGAATGAAGAAATCATTGGAAAAAGAATTTTACACCGTCAAGCATTAGAAGCTTATTTATGTTTAGATGAAGGCGTTCTAAATTCTAAAATGGATGGCGATCTTGGTTCTGTGTTAGGATGGGGTTTCCCTATTTACACAGGTGGTGCCTTATCTTATATTGATTATTATGGTGCTGCTAACTTTGTTGCTGACTGTGATAAATTCAAAGAACAATTTGGTGAGCGTTGGACGGTTCCAGATAGTTTAAGAGAACTAGCGAAAGAAGGTGATGCATGATACAACTTCTTTTGAATATAAAAATTATTGATTTTACTCGGCTGCTCCCTGGACCAATGGCGACAAAGTTATTGGCTCAGATGGGCGCAGCCGTCATCAAAATTGAAAGTCCCAAAAGAATAGACTACACTAGAGGATTGGGCAAACAAGTTGACGGAAAAAGTATACTCTTTCATATGTTGAATCATCACAAAGATTTAAAGATGATCGACTATGAAACGGATGAAGGCAAAGAGCAGATTTATGAAATGATAAAAAAAGCAGATGTCTTGGTTGAACAGTTTCGTCCAGGTGCAATGGCAGCTTGGGGATTGGATTATGAAGCAATCAAAAAAATCAATCCTAAAATAGTTTATGCCTCCATAACAGGTTATGGTCAAAAAGGAGATTATGCAAATGAAGCAGGACATGATTTTAATTATTTGAGTTATTCAGGTGTTATGAGTTTGATAAAAGATGACAATGGAAAACCCGTTTTACCCGCAACACAATTTGCTGACATTGGTGGATCTTATGCTGCTGTAATGGCAATACAATCAGGATTGATTAATAAAGCTCATACTGGAAATGGTTGTTATTTAGATATTTCTTTGGCAGATGCCATGCTTCCATTTATAACAATACCTATGAGTTTAAACTGGTCAGGTATGAATCATCGACAGTTCAATATACTCAATGGAAAAACGACTGTTAATTATGCTGTTTATCAATGTGCTGATGAAAAATGGCTTGCCGTTGCTGCATTTGAAGTAAAATTCTGGAATAATATCTGTGAATTATTGGAAAAACCAGCTTGGAAAAGAAAAAGTCAAATGGAATTAATGGTTGGCATTTTTCCAAAAAAAGAAGTTGTAGAATTGTTTTTATCTAAAAATAGAGGTGAATGGTTGGAGATATTTAAAGGAAAAGATACCTGCGTATCTCCTATTCTTGAGTTGGAAGACTTGGAGAACTCTGATTATCATAAAAACAAAGAGACTTTTACGACCTTTATTGGCGACGGAGGAGAGGAATTAAAAGATTTAGGTTTACCATTTCAATCTTCGTCATTCAAATTATAACCCAAAATCGCCAACATCTCCTCAACGGTTTGTTCATTGCGATAAACAGTATCCACAAAATTGCCCTTTTTATCCCTGTCAATAATAATCATTTTTGGAGCTGGAATGAGACAGTGTTTTATCCCACCGTAGCCACTAATAGAATCTTGATAAGCACCTGTATGAAAAAAGCCAACGTAAAGTGGTTCTTCATCTTCATCGCTGTATGAAGGCAGGCAAATTTGCTGGTTCAAATCTTCAGAATTATAATAATCAGAATGATCACAACTGATTCCTCCAATATTTACTTTTGAATATTCATTGTTCCATTTATTAATAGGAAGCAAAATAAATTTCTCAAAAATAGACCAAGCATCTGGTATGGTATTCATCAGACTATTGTCAACCATATACCATTTTTCTGCATCATTTTGTTTTTTTTGTTCCAATACAGAAAAAATAATCGCACCGCTCTCTCCTACTGTATATTTGCCAAACTCTGTAAAAATATCAGGCTCCTCAATGCCTGCTTCTTCGCAAACATTTTTTATATTGCTTACAATTTCATTGATCATGTACTTATAATCATAATCAAAACCAAGATTGTTTCGAATCGGAAAACCACCACCTAAGTTTAAAGCTTTTATAGCTGGACAGATTTCTTTTAATTGAACAAAAAGTTTCATTGCCTTTTGAAATTCGCCCCAATAATACATATTGTCTTTGATTCCAGAATCTATGAAAAAGTGAACCATTTTTAAGGATATTTTTCCATCTCCTTCTATTTCAGATTTATAAAAATCCACAATCTCAGAGGGTCTAATCCCCAAACGAGAAGTATAGTAGGCAGACTGTGGTTCTTCGTCTATAGCCAGTCGAATCCCAATCTTAATAACACCGTCAAAATCTCCTAAAACTTCTTTTATTCTCTTCAATTCACTTTTAGAATCCAGAACAACAATAGAATTACTAAAGCCTTTTTTTGTTAAACGAATAATCTTTTCCAAATAATCCTTCGTTTTATATCCATTGTGGACAATAATCGTTTTTTTATTTAAATCTCCCTCTGAATATAATTTTAAAATCAAATCAATATCAAAAGAAGAGGAGGTTTCCAGATTTACACCTTCCTTTAAAGCTGCCTTAACGACATGCGAGAAATGACAACATTTTGTGCAGTAACAATAATTATAACTTCCTTTGTAATTATTGCTTTTTATGGATCTATTAAAAAGATTTCTTGCCCTTTTAATTTGCTCACCAATTCTTGGTAAGTATAGCAACTTAAATGGTGTACCATATTTATCAATAAGATATTTTAATGAAATGCCATGGAAGCAAAGGTATCCTTCTCTCAAATCAAAGCCCTCTTGAGGAAAGTAATAGCTCTGATCTATTAGATCAAAGTAAGTGTTCTTCATTCTCAGTGTATAAAAACTGTGTTAAAATAAAATTGGGTGCAAGATAAGCAAAACCTAATTAGAGTGTATTCGTTTTGATTAATTTCATTCTACCTACCCCATCTGCCATTCGCGAATTGCATCTAACGGATAAATCAGCATAATAACATTTAACAATAAACTGTCTTTTATTATCAATACCATCATTATTTCAATGACTACAAAAAGCAGCAATGTTAATTTCCAACCGAGTAACTTCGCCACCCAAAAACCCAATCCGCAATAAAAAATATCAGCCGTTGAGTTGATGATTGTATCTCCGCTGTAACCCAGAGCCGCCGTCGCTTCTCTATATCGATCTATGATCATTTTAGAATTTTCAACCACTTCCCATATTGATTCTATAAAAATGCTAACAGCGAATTGCCAGATAACTGAAAACCTAGAAAAAATCCATCCAAATAGAAAAAAGAAAATTAAGCCATGCTGCAAATGAGAAAAACTATAAGGGTCGGTGATGTGTTGCGAATTGTCCGAACTCCAAGCATCATTTACCCATAATTTAATTTCACCACTGTCACAAATCCAAATTCTTCCTTGTGAATACAATAAGTAAATTGTAACAACAAGAGTTATGGAAATGAATATTATGGGAGCGTATTTTTTCATTTTAAATAACGATCTTTTTTACTGCCTTTGTACAATTCAAATTTTTGCAATCTACATTCTAATGGACCATTGAATAATTTTATTTTTCGAGATGGACGCAATCCAACAAATTTCAATGCTCGTAAATTTGCACTGATTATCCAGGCATCACTACCTTCATAATAATGCTTTAATTTTGTTCCGAGTTCACCGTAAAACTCCAACATATCATTGTCCTCTTCCAAACGCTCCCCATAAGGTGGGTTCATAACAATATGGCCTAATTTGTATTTGGGTTCGCCTGTCACAAAATCATTCTTTTCAAAAATAATCATATCGTCTAAATCTGCTCTTCCTGCATTTGCACGCGAAATTTCAATCGCTTTTGGATCAACGTCATAACCGACAATATTTCCTTCAAACTCGCATATTTTACCAAATTCCTCTTCTCGAATTTTCTCCCATAAATCTTCATCGAAGTCATTCCAATTCTCAAAGGTAAATTCTCTAAAACATCCTGATGGAATGTTTCTAGCAATAAGCGCAGCCTCTATCGGAATGGTTCCTGATCCGCACATTGGATCTATAAAATCCGTTTCTCTATCCCATTCGGAAAGCAGGATAATTCCCGCTGCAAGCACTTCACTCAAAGGCGCATAAACTTGCGATGTTTTATAACCTCTTTTACCCAATGATCTACCTGTACTGTCTAATGAAATGGTACAAGTTGTATCGGCTATATGTACACTGACTCTAACATCTGGATTCTCTATATCAACAGAAGGGCGTTTATTGTATTTATCCCTAAACTGATCCGCAATCGCATCTTTCGTTTTCAAAGCCACATACTTGGAATGATTGAAATAATTACTGTGCGTAATTCCATCTATCGCAAAAGTATCTATCGGCATTAAATATTCAGACCAATCAATGCTTCTCACCTTCTCATACAATTGTTTGTCATCGTGAACAGTGAATGTCGCAATGGGCTTTAAAATTTTAATTGCTGTTCTCAAAACTAAATTACTTCGGTACAACAGTTCTGTATCTCCGCGATAACGAACTGCTCTCGTCAATAGTTCAATATCCGTCGCACCAATGCTTTCTAATTCTTCAGCCAGTAACTCTTCAAAACCAAATAAGGTTTTCGCTATGATTTCAAATTTTTCCAAATTGTTATTAATGATTCAATGTTATAATGCTTCAATGTTATAATGCTTCAATGCTTCAATAATTATATGACGCAATGTTTAGACAAGGCATGCCTTGTCTCTACCATCTGTTTTTTCCTCTTGGTGTTTTTTAGACGTTGCATGCAACGTCTCTACCATTTTTTTCTGGTGTTTTTTAGACGTTGCATGCAACGTCTCTACCATTTTTTTAATCTTCTTCCAAAAATTCTTTTACTCTTCCTATTTCGCCTGTTTCTAATTTCACTTTTATTCCGTGTGGATGATTTTTTGATTTTGTGAGAATCGTTTTTACATAACCTTCTGTTAGTTCTCCCGTTCGTTGGTTTTCTTTTTCAACGATTGCAACAAATGCGCCTATTTTGATGTTTGATTTTAGGTTGGCTTCGAGTTTTTGAATCATCTTATTTTTGGCTTCGAGTGCCTGAAAACATCATGTTTCTAGGCTTTGTGAAATTATTCTGTTATTTTAAAAAAGTTTTATTCTTCGTCAATTTGAGCCTCAGCCAACGGGCTTTGTCGGCTGAGACTCTTTATTTAAATTTTACAAAAATTTCAAAATTCTAAAAATTAAGGAAATGAGTAAATAATTATTGTTAATCAATTTACACAACTCATAATTAATTAACATGTGGTTTTACTACAACTCATAATTCATAATTTATAATTCCCTCTCCTCTACAAGTCAAACTTAATCCCTTGAGCCAATGGAAGCGCAGTTCCGTAGTTCAAAGTATTCGTTTGTCTTCTCATATAAGCTTTCCAAGCATCTGAACCAGATTCTCTTCCTCCACCTGTTTCTTTCTCACCTCCAAATGCACCGCCAATTTCAGCACCAGATGTGCCGATGTTTACATTTGCAATTCCACAATCAGAACCCCAAGCAGCAAGGAATGTTTCTGACTCTCTCATATCTGTAGTCATAATCGCAGAAGACAATCCTTGTGGCACATCGTTTTGCATTCTAATTGCATCATCCAATTTGCTGTAAGGAATAATGTACAATATAGGTGCAAATGTTTCGTGCTGTACAATTGCCATTTCATTTTCAACAACGGCAACGGCTGGTTTCACATAACAACCAGAAGCATATTTTTTACCTTTTAAAATACCACCACTAACGATGAATTTACCGCCAGCTTTTTTAACTTCATTGATAGAATCTAAATATTTATCAACAGCATCTTGGTCAATTAATGGTCCAACATGGTTGTTTTGATCTAGTGGATTACCAATGTTCAATTGAGCATAAGCTTTGATTAAATTCTTTTTCAATTTCGCTACCAAGCTCTTGTGAACGATCAAACGACGAGTTGATGTGCAACGCTGACCACAAGTGCCAACTGCACCAAATACGATTGCAGGAATGCACATTTCTAAGTCTGCACTTGGCGTGATAATAACTGCATTATTTCCTCCTAATTCTAATAAAGAACGGCCTAATCTACCAGCAACTTTGACCGCCAATTCTTTACCCATTCTTGTAGATCCTGTCGCAGAAACCAATGGCACTCTCGTATCTATTGAAATTAACTCACCAACTTTTCTACCACCGTTTACCAAGCAAGAAACGCCTTCAGGTACATTGTTTCTTTCAAAAACGCTTGCTACAATTTTTTGACAAGCTACTCCACACAAAGGAGTTTTTTCAGAAGGTTTCCAAACACAAACATCACCACAAACCCAAGCCAACATTGAATTCCAAGCCCAAACGGCAACAGGAAAGTTAAATGCAGAAATAATTCCTACAACCCCTAATGGATGCCATTGTTCGTACATTCTGTGATCTGGACGTTCTGAATGCATAGTCAAACCGTATAATTGACGAGATAAACCAACTGCAAAATCGCAAATGTCAATCATTTCTTGAACTTCACCCCAGCCTTCTTGTAAGCTTTTTCCCATTTCATAAGAAACCAATCTTCCCAAAGGATCTTTAAATTTTCTCAATTCTTCTCCAATTTGTCTAACCACCTCTCCACGTTGCGGAGCTGGAACTTTTCTCCAAACTTTAAAAGCTTCTTGGGCCACTAAAATGGTCTCTTCATAATCATCAGAAGTTGCGCTTCTAACTTTGCCAATCAATGCCCCTTCTACAGGAGAATAAGAGTCTAAATATTTTCCTTTCCCGTCTATCCATTGCAAACCCGTTGATACTCCAGGGTTTTTATCTTCTAATCCTAATTCCACTAAAAAATCAAGATTAATAGCATTATCCTTACTCATTTTACGATTTTTATTAAAACAATGCGCAAAAATACGACTTTAGCCATTGAACTGCTTGTTTATAGGGAAAAATTTAAGAATAATCCTACAATGATTCAATGTTACAATGTTGCAATGATTCTATGATTCAATGATTCAATGATTCAATGTTGAGGAGATAATTTAATCCTCCGTTGCAAGATAGACAAGGCAGATTGTGGTTGAATGCAAATTCATAATTAAATCCTCCGTGCGTAGACAAGGCAGATTGTGGTTGAATGCAAATTCATAATTAAATCCTCCGTGCGTAGACAAGGCAGATTGTGGTTTAATGCAAAATTCATAATTAAATCCTCCGCGCGTAGACAAGGCAGATTGTGGTTTAATGCAAAATTCATAATTAAATCCTCCGTGCGCAGGGAGACAAGGCAGATTGTGGTTTAATGCAAAATTCATAATTAAATCCTCCGTGCGCAGGGAGACAAGGCATGCCTTGTCTCTACATACATGGTTGAATCGCAGTGTGGTTTAATGCAACTCATAACTCATAATTCATAACTATTTTGCCTGATTGCTTCAAATAGGGCGATGCTAACGGCATTGGCTAGATTGAAAGATCGTACTTTTCCTGTAAATGGAATTTTAACCAAACAATCTTTAGGAAGGTTTTCTCTTAGTTCGACTGGTAATCCGTCTGCTTCTCTTCCGAAAAATAAAAAGTGATTTTTGTGAAATGTATGGTCCCAGAATGAATTTTCCGCTTTGGCTGAAAAGTAGGTAATATTTGAATCAGGGTGTTTGGCATAAAAACCCTCTAAAGAAGGATAGGTATAATATTCTAAATGTTGCCAATAGTCCAATCCTGCTCTTTTCAGGTATTTATCTGATAGCTCAAAACCAAGAGGTTCTATGAGATGTAATATTGCATTTGTAGCAACACAAAGCCTTCCGATATTACCAGTATTATTGGGAATTTGCGGAGTCAATAAAACGATGTTGAATTTTGTTTGCACGATTTACATTTGTCCATCAATCAATTCATAAATGCTTGCTAAATTCCTGCCTTGTTGGTCGTAATCTAAACCGTAGCCGACTACAAATTTGTTCTCGATTTCCATTCCAAAATAATTAATTGGATAGGGCTTTTTATATGCATCAGGCTTTAGCAACAAGGCGGCAACTGCCAAAGATTTCGCTTTATGATAGGTTAATTTTTCCATTAAAAACTCCAAAGTATTTCCCGTATCAATAATATCCTCCACAATTATAACGTGTTCATCAGACATACCTTTACGTAAATCAAGATCTACTTTAATATCTCCAGTTGTTTTTGTACCAGCATAAGAGGATAATTTTATAAAACTTACATTGCACACAACAGTTACTTCACGTAAAAGGTCTGCCGCAAAAATAAATGATCCATTCAATACAACTATAAAATGAGGATTTTTACCCTCATAATCTCTGTTGATTTCATCAGCCATTTGCTTGACCGCTTCAGCAATTTTTTCTTTACTTATAAATGCTTTAAACATTTTACCATTTACAAGCTTTTCATCGGTTCTAATTGCATTCTCCATGAACATATATATTTTTAAATATCAGAATTGCAACAAAAGTAATTGAATAATTCAAAACAAAGAAGCTAGATTAAAAGAATTAACAATAGTTTAATCTAGCAGGTTGAAAAAGTTGAAAGTTGAAAGTTGAAAATTATAAATTCCATTAGTATCGCGCATAGTAGAGACAAGGCATGTCCTTAAAAAGTTGAAAGTTGAAGATTAAAAGTTGAAAGTTATGAATTCCATTAGTATTGCATAGTAGAGACAAGGCATGCCTTGTCTCCGTGCGATGTTGGGACATAATTATGAATTTTGCATATAAACCACTTTACTAACAACAAAAAAACCTCCAATTGAAAATTTCAATTGAAGGCTTTTTATATTTTATTTGATAAATAAGATTCTAGTTTATCATATCAAGAACAACATTTGCAGCTTCTTCTAAGTAAGCATCTTGTTCTAGTCTTTCAATCCATTTACCATTGTCCTTTTGCTTTAAAGTATCATCAGCAAATTTCATAGCATCTTCATCTAACATAACAACTTCCAAATCCCTTTCTTGCTTGTAAATATCTTTGTATTGCTCTGCCTCATCTTCGATTGATTTTCTGAATACTCTGTAATCTTCAAGATTTAGTGAATACGATGTATTATCTTTATTTTTCTTTCTTCTCAAAGCATCTTCATTGATTTTACCAAACGTTTCATTGCCCTTGATTCTCTTTTTACTTCTCTCAATAATTTTGTCAAATTTCTTATTCTTCATTTTATCAAAATTCACCGCTTCAATTTCATCCCACGGAATAACATGGTCCTGCTCTTTTTCACCTGTATCTATATATGAGTAAGAATCTGGAAGAACAATGTCTGGAACCACACCCATATGCTGAGTTGTTTGACCATTAATTCTATAAAATTTTTGTGTCGTCAATTTAATAGCACCCATAGGTCTAAACTCAGAATAATCTCCTTTCAGGTATTGATCCAAATCATAAAAACGTTGAACCGTTCCTTTCCCATAAGTCGAGTTACTTCCAATAATGATGCCTCTACCATAATCCTGTATCGCTGCTGCTAAAATTTCAGAAGCAGAAGCACTGAAAGAATTTACCAAAACCACAAGCGGACCATCATAAACCAAACCCGAAACCTTGTCTCTCAAAACATAGTTTTCATCGCTTCTTCTTTTAATCTGTACCACTGGACCTTCATCAATAAAATGCCCAACCATATCAACCACATCTTGCAATGATCCACCACCATTTCCTCTCAAATCAAGAATAATGCCTTCAACTTCTTCTTCCTTCAATCTATCCAACTCACATCCAACATCACGCCCACACTGTCTGCCTTTAGGGTCTTTAAAATCAGCGTAAAATTTTGGCAATTTGATATAACCAATTTTATCATCATCCTTTTCAATCAGTGCAGATTTAGCATAAGTCTCTTCCAATAAAACCACATCTCTTTCAATCGGGATGACCTTTGTAGAACCGTCCACTTTCTTAACGGTTAGCTTAACTATGGTTCCAATTTCTCCTCTGATAAGTTGGACAGCTTCATCCAAAGGCATATCCACAACATCAATAGGTTCTTCATCGCCTTGCCCTACTTTTACAATCTTATCATCCACCTCTAGTTCGCCCTGACGATAGCAAGGACTACCAGGAACAATTTTCACAACCTGAATTGTTCCATCTTTTTCATTCAGTGAAGCACCGATTCCTTTCAGTTTTCCCGATAGCTTTATATCAAAATCTGCTTTGTCCTTTGGAGGAAAATATCCTGTATGCGGATCGAAAACATTTACAATGGCATTAACAAAAGTAGAAACTTGATCTTTTTCAGTTTGTCTACTTAATCTCTTAAACCATTTGTCGTAATTTTTCTTAACACGTTCTCTAGCTTCCTCGTCAAGCAAGCTCAACTCTTTGATAGTAACGCTTGTATCATTTTTTTCAATTGCCTTTTCCTGTTCTTTCAACTTCTCAGCCAATCTAGTCAGAACCTGATACTTCAACAATTTTCTCCAACGATCCTCTAGCTCTTTTTCGTTTTTAGCATACTCTCTTTTTTTAGAATCATATTCTAAAGACTCATCTATTGTAAAATCAAATGGCTTTGCCAGGTATTTTTCATAATAAATCTTAGTATTAGACATTCTTTTATTGTAAAGATTCTTTGCAAGCTCGTAAAACTCGTAGTTGTTCTCTCTAATTTGATCATCTATCTCAAATTTGTACTTTTCAAGCTTATCAATATCCTCTTGCGTAAAAAATCGTTTTGAATAATCTTGCCTTTTCAAATATTCATCATAAATATTTTCAGATAAATCATCATTCAAATCTTTCGGGCTGTAGTGAAAGTCGTTTAACTGCTTCATCACCAATTTCATCAGCAGTTCATTTTTTTCAGAACTTCCGTCAAAATTAAATGCTACTAGCATTGAGGATATTAATATTACTCCAGTTAGAATATGTTTTAAGTTCATTCTTTAATAGTTGTTTATGCTTGCTCAATAATACTCGTATCGTATCTATTTGTTAGAAAACGCATCATGTTTTTGACCTAATTAAACGCCGTTGTAACTCATGTTGTACAATTATTAACAATTATTATATAAAAATCGTAATATTCTAGAGATTATTTTTGTTTTTAATGAAATTTTATGTGAATTATGAGTTATAAATTATGAATTATGAATTTGCAGATAACCACAGTTATGAATTATTACCTTCAACAAAACAGGTAGAGACAAGGCATGCCTTGTCTGCTTGCGACGTGAGAACGTAATAAAATTTTGATTTTTTGCATTCAACCAAACAGGTAGAGACAAGGCATGCCTTGTTTGCCAGCAACATGAGAACCTAATGAAATTTTGCATTTAACCACAGGTAGAACGCATAATATTGCTTAATCTGTCAAATAAATAGTAAAATACTTAACAGAATCTAAGTATTGTTGTAAATTAGAATTGACAAAAATTATATTGTAGAATGTTTGACAAACTTTTAAACGTAGTAAAAGCCTACGTGTATGACGTCGTAGAAAAAGGCGAAGAAAAATTTGGGATGGATCCCAATGATACCGATGAAGAATGGGAAGCCTTTAAGAGAGAACAAGCCAGAAAATATGGCGGAAAATCTTCTTATTCAGGATCAAAAGGCTCTAGTACAATAAAAAGTCTCAACAAAGAAATAGAGTCTTTCAAAATGTTAGAGATTCCTAAAACGAGTGAGTTTTCAATCATCAAAAAACAATATAGGAAACTGATGAAAGCCAATCATCCTGATCGGTTCCAAAATGACGAAAAAAGACGGAAAGAAGCAGAAATATATACTGCAAAACTGAATGTAGCGTTTGATTATCTGGAGAAGAGATATGGTAAAAAATAATAATTAATCAGCGCCAGTATGAATAAATTTTTGTTGTTTTTCAGTGTTTTGATTTTTCTTACATCGTTTGACCTTTCAGGGCAACGATATAGAAGAAATTCTTCTAATAAATCAAAAGCTCAAGTTTCATTTATTATAAAATCCAACCAAGACATTCGTCCAAACAATGTTTATGTAACGGGTGATTTAGCTGGATTTGGACCCTGGGATCCAAAAAGAGTTCCACTTTATCACAATCCAGATGGCTCTTGGATTGGAACGATAAAATTACCATTAGGGACACCGATAAAAATTCAATACACTCAAGGGAGTTGGAATACAGCAGAATTAAATGCTCGGAATGAAAGTATTGTTCATTCTATTTATCTAACAAGAGACACAATCATTCAACACCGAATTGGCAATTGGGGCAAAGGTGGCATTGGAAATACTCCTCCTGCCAAAACTCCAAAGAATATTGTGAAAGAATACGTTCCAGTAAAGCCAGTCTTTAGTTTTGTAAAGCAACACAATGATTTTGGTGGCTCTGGAATTGCTCCACGAAATATTACAGTTTATCTCCCACCCTCGTATGAAAAGGAAACCAGAAAGTATTATCCTGTTTTATACATCCACGATGGACCACAATCTTACAGTACTTCCTTAAATATCTCAGATCATATGAGATCTACGGCAGATTATGCCAAGTCTTTAATGCAAAATGGAGAAATTGATGAAATGATTGTCGTTCACATCAACAATAAAAGTGATTATCAGTTGCAAAGATTCAGCACCAATATTCATCCCGCTTATAGAAAGTTTGTCGTTCAGGATTTAAAACCATTCATCGATCATACTTACCGAACTAAAACAGAGGCTCGTTACAATGTAAATATGGGAACAGGTTTGTGTGGGCTTGTTTCTTTTTTAATCAGTTATGAAAACAGCAATGATTTTGGCAAAGTAGCGTGTCTCAGTCCGATTTTTGAATCAGAGCGTTTATACTACAGCTATGCCCATCAATTTAAAAAAGACAATTCTTTTAAAAATCTAGAAATCTATTTTGACAATGGCATCAGCACATCAGAAAAAAGGTTGCAGCCAGGTTTGGAAAGAATGGTTTCTGTCTTAGAATCTCAGGGTTACCATCCTTCTTTTTCTATTAAAAGCAATTCCACTGAACGCATTAAAAATGTTTTGAGGGGGTTCTTTGCCTTTGAGAATCTTAGGCTACGGGAGTGACTTCGAGAACCTCAGTCAGCGGGCTTTGGGCAGTTTTGGGCACCAGCGCTTCGGCTTAGGGAGAATCAGTTAGCGGGCTGACATGGTCTAATGATTAGGTTAAAATACAGAACGTATATCTGTATAATTCATAATTAACGTAAAGTGGTTTACTACCAACTTATAACTCATAATTCATAATTCATAATTCATAATTAATTTACGGACGGCGAGTATCATCTTCGATCTTGTAGTCTCCCCGCTGTCCGCTGCAATGCATTGCATTTATTGGAACTGGTTTCAGCCCACTGTGGAGACGTTGCGTGCAACGTCTCTACCTACTGCTTCGTTGCTAATTTTTCCCCAATCATCGTTCCAATAAATGCAATACATTTCCACTCGCATCGGGCGTAATTTTGCGAATTTAGGTCACCTGTCGTAGAGTTCGTCCTCCGCGCTTCCCTTGCTGCGAGAATGCGAAAATATCTTTTTATATTTGATCTCTTATTATAATCTTTAATTTGTTTTCACCCCTAAGCGATTTATATGACCACAATCTGTATCTAAAATAAATACTTTTACACCACCTAGATCATTAGCTGTATTTACCAGAACATCATTTTCACCAGCAGGGAGTACAACACCGTCTAAAACTTGGGTAAATTCTCCACCCATTGCCCCCGTATACCTTAGTGAAACATTGCTTTCTTGTGCTAATGTCACTTTTACTGTGGTCGATTCATTGTATACAGTTGGTGTAATTCTCAAATCTGTTGCCAAACCTCCTTCTGTATCCTCATCATCTTCCTGACAAGGAGTAACGTCAGAACAAGGTACAACTTCTAAGCAAGAATTTTTCCTAAAACAGGCTGTCAAAACTTCGCTTGTACACAAATCTGTAATGGTCGCTGATTCATTAGCAGAATTAAAAATAGTTGAGTTAGAATTACAATCTGAAGTACAGTCAGACCATGAAATCTCGTAGTTGCCGCTTCCACCTAAAGCCTGTATAGTAACAGACAAGTATAAATAACAATCTTCCTGAACAAAACCATGGCTAAATGTATATCCCAAAGGCTGAGATGGTGATACAGTTTCATCGGCAATTTTATAAATAAATACATACTCTGAAATGTAAGTACCACAAGAACCCTGATTCGGATCAAAATAGACAACGGTATAATTACCTGGTTGATTATTGATGTTTAACTGATTTGAAGTCGTTGTTGTCATCAATGAACCGTCAAGATACCATTTGTATTCGCCATAGCCAGCCGTTGCTTCCAAAGATATTTGGTCTGACAAACAAGATAGATAATAAACACTATTGTCATTCAATTCTGTTGCATTTATTACATTTAAGTCTTTATTGTGAGGAAGATAATTGTAATCATTGATGTTTATGGTGTATTGTTGAGTGGTAAAGTCTGACAAACATCCACTTCCATAAGCTACTACATCTACCACGTTAGAACCAATAGATAATTCATCAAGCTCAAAACAAAATTGCCCTTGGGCATTCGGAACGGTATTATTATTAAAAAGCACCAATTTATCAGGAAAATTTCTTACATAAACCGCATATATATCCCCAGAATCAGACACATTATAATCAATGCAAAAGTTGTTATCAGATACGCAATAGTTATAACTTGTAATTGAGTTAAACACTGGCGATGGAGTTGGACAATTGTTGCTGGCTGGTGTACCTCCTCCTGGACCTGTTCCTCCAAACATATCGCACTCAATCTCTTGGCTTACTGTATTTCCATTTGCATCAGTAACAGTCATATTATAAATAACATTAGGTTCAATATAAAAATCACTTGGTATTTCTGCGTTTATAAAGTTAGTCCCAAATTCATCTTTTATTAGATTGATTGGAGGATTAAAGCTAAGAGTATAAGGAGGGCTTCCGCAAGCTACTTCAAAGTCGAGGTTAATCACTCCATCTATTCCTCCATCGCAATCAAACGCTTCAATCCAGTAATCACCCTTGGGAAACAAAACCATACCAGAGTTGCAATTAGAACAATCTGTTATTTCTTTAATTATCATTGAGCAACCTGTAGTTTCATCTCTTGCAAAAATATATACGCTTCCAAGGAAAGGTCCATCTAAATAGACATTAAAATTTGCATATGATCCAACATCACTATTAATTGAATTTCCTGTATACACTATTTCATTGCTAGTACCTGTATTTAAACTATATGGATTATTATTTGGAAGATTGATTCCATTATAATGCAAACCGATTGCAGATATATTATCATCACTTATTTGACAACTTGATTCTACAGTAACATCTGCCCCTGCAAAGTCACACGAATTACTAGCTGAACAAAAATCATAACTTACGCCAATATCTGGACATGCTGAACCATTAGCACTTACTACTACAGAGGTATTAAGAACCTCTGTACTACCTTCTGTCCCAAAAGCTAAAAATGATATTGTTTTATTCCCAGGCGAACCCCAAAAAACCTCATAAGTATCAACCATATTCTCAACTTCTATCCTTTTACAATCAGGTCCACAATCCCATTCTCCAATTGAATAGCCATTCGCCAAACCTTTTACTATAATGGAAGCACCCACACATATTTCAAAGCCATCAGTAGTAGTAATCCCACAAGATGGATTGGATACTTCAATCTCTGGGCAGGGTTTGTCCTCTATCTCAAAAGTATGAACGCCTTGACACATATCTGCATCATTCATCATTAAGGTATAAGTCCCTTCCCCAATGTCCAACAAATCTATTTCTACTCCAGCAGTGCTTGTACTCCCAGAATAAACAACCGTTCCATTTTTTTGCCAAGTAAAAACAAAAGGACCATTGGGCGCATCATAGCAAAAATGATCGAAGGTGATGCTGCCTTGTTCATTGCCATTGCAATCGTGTGTGACGATGGGGGTGAATGCAAAAAGGGGCATTGTCATCAAAAAAACAACTAAGTATATGATTGTATAATTATTATTTTTCATTGGGGTTATTTTTTCTGTTATTAAATCTATCATTCCAGTCGGCATTAGATTTTTGATCATTTAACTCTATATATTTGGCTGATTCCATAACATATTTCTTCACATACCCTTCATCACTCACAATATAAATATATGGTGAATTTTCATCCTTACAATCCATTAAAATACTATTATTTGCTTCAAAATCAAGATATTTTCTCTTTAAATCTACTGACAGAATATTACTACTCAGCAAAGTAACTTCCCAAAATTGAAGTCGTAGTTGAGACATTAAAATTGAAAAATCTGATATTAAATTCCATTTTTTTTGTTTATCATACTTAAATACAAACAAATTAAACTTTGTTTGTTCATTTGGACTGTGTGGTTTAACTGTAAGTATTGAAATTACCTTATCAGAAATAAAGCTTTGATAATGATATCCTGGTAATGTTCTTTCCCATAAATTTTCATAATCCAATGTATCACAAACACTTGTTTTTATTAATTTATAGTTCGTTCTACCCTTATTAACTAAAACAGTATCTATTAACTTAAATAAATCATTTGAGTTTCGATGCTCTGAAACACTTATTGGTCCAATTTGCCCAAAAACTTCAAAAGTAAAGAAAAGCATCAATAGAAACGAAAAAAAATTATTGTTCATAATTACTAATTTAATAAACATTTATATACTCACATTCAGTAGTTCCTACTACTTTTAACTTTGACAAATAATAGTAGAAAAACTCATTATTTGAAGCATAGCTAAGAACATCGTCATAATTAAAATTATCTGGTGGATTATCAATATTAAAATATACACCGTATATACCAAATCCTTCAATTGAGTTTTCTTCCCAACTCATTTCCGTGTTAAATGTCCTGTTCCATAAGAAGGATCATAGTATTTATTACCAAACTTTATAATTTGGTGATTTTGAAAGTAAGGTCTTGGTTTAAAGTTTCCTTGTGCTCCTTTCGCATCAGTAATATCAAATACAAAATTTTTCTCTCCATTAACATCCATGTCTTTAATAAACATATTTTTAAGTGGTTGTTTCTCAAATCCATTCTGGGTTGGAATAAACTCATCTATATAAAAATTTTCATCATTAATAGGTACATTAGAATCCTTTTTCGCTTGATCTAAAAATTCATCGTAATCTTGTTGACTCCAATTATAATATACATAGGTATCTATAGAACTACCTATTTCTAAATCGTTACTTGTTGATTTCATATATACAATTTTATTTTCAACACCTTGGATACCATGCACTTTAATAGCTGAAGAAAAAAGCCTGGCAAAAGCTCCACATCTACCTTTATTATAAATCAACATTGCATCAAGTGAGTTAGGGACACCACCTACTGATAAAGTGTAAGGGTCATTCTGCCAATTTTCGACTACTCCCCAATACTCATATGCAATATTGTCATGAATACTAATAATTTGCTGATCTTGAAATTCCGAATATATAGCATTTACAATTGCTGTAACATCAGATAACCCTTTTGATTTCTCACAACCAACATGCAAAATTGTTTGGCGAAGATAATCTCCGTCAACGAGGTTCGGAGGCAGAAGAATATTATCTGGATATAATAAATCAGGAACACCAGCAGTAACATAAACAGGATTTTCGCTCATTCCAATACACCCAACTGTTGGATCAGCTCCAATATTGTATGATATCTCCCAATCTATCATTAAGGGATAAAAGAAATTAACAATTCCTATTGGAAACGCTTCACTCGCTAATACATTACTAAATTCGTATGTATTTCCTGAAACATTGACTAAATCATTACCATTTACTAAAAATTGATAACCGTTTATAGCTGTTCCAGTTAGCATTACATTTGGTAAATCTATGATCGCAGGATCTATATTTATTTTCCCTGAAACAGACATTGTTTCTCCACTTACATAGCAAACAGGTTGTGTATCTCCGTCTATTGTCCATTTTGGTTGAATATATTCAACTCGTGTTTCGCAAGTCCCCTAACCATTTTAATCCACTAGTAATCAATAGATTTTGTTGTAGTTTTGTGATTTTGTCTCTTACTTTTTCAGTCGAAAAAAAGCCGAATTGTCGGACCAAAGCCAAATTCTTGTCAAAATAATGGTTCCGCGCTCTATGCCTACGCACGCCACCCCATTTTGACTAGCCTACGCTTCTTTTAGATTAATACTATAAATTCATTAGACATGCGAAACTTGAGTATTCAATAGTGTTGTCTTTATCATCTACAACAGGGTGGTTTGTGTTGAAAGTTATTTCCAACAAACTTAATCCCCCTTGATTTTCCAAACCAACAACCGTTACACAATTTTCAGAACAACTAATCCCATTCCCATCTGTCACATCCACGCAATAATTATTTGTACCTGCAAGTACTGTCAGCATTGGATTGGCTTCCTCTGAAATAATATTGTCATTGTCATCCTTCCAGACATATGTATATGGCTCTTTACCCTCTGATGCTGTTGGAGAACCTCCAAGAACAGTAGTTGCTCCTTCAAATACCGTTTGATCTTCTCCTGCATCTACTATAATGGCAAATACAACATTGTAAAATCCAAGCAATATCCATAAAAGAAAAATAGCATTTCCTCTTTTCATAAAAATTGGTTTAGTAAAAAATAATATTAAAATTATCTTTTGGTATAAATATTTAATGATTTATCAAATTTAAAAGAAATAAAAAGAAATAAAAAATATATTAAAAAATATTTTTTACTCATATTAATTTGTGTTAATTGTAATTGCTTATCTGCAAGCTTTGCCTTCGAGTGGTTTGGGATAATATTATTTATTTCGAGCAACTTTGGCTATTTCTTTGTACTTATATAATTTTGTTGGAAAGAACCTCAGGCAACGGGAGGAAGAGTCGTTATTATTTTTCCTAATTTTAAGCTACTTTGTTAATTACTCATAAGATATAAATTCTGGCGGAGAGAACCTCAAGCAACGGAGAAAAGTTGTTATTGTTTTCCTTTTTTTTGAAAAAATTTATTAATTTCTGGTAACTACTAAATTTTGTTGGAAAGAACCTCAGACAACGACCACAAAATAAATTTCACTTTCCATCCCAAAATCCTTATTTTCACGAAATGAATCGAAGAAATTTTTTGACCAATTCTGCTAAGGCTGGAAGTTTGTTGTTAACCAATAATTTGCATCCGTTTGTTCCTGTTTTGGGTAATCAGAATCCTTTTAAAAAATCTGATTTTGGGAAGGATTTTAAATGGGGTGTTGCTACTGCTTCTTATCAGATTGAGGGTGCCTGGGATGTTGATGGAAAAGGTCCGTCGATTTGGGATACATTTACTCATAATACAAAAAAAATAAAGGACAAAAGCACCGGGCGATATTTCTTTAATTATCATTGAACAACCTGTAGTTTCATCTCTTGCAAAAATATATACGCTTCCAAGAAAAGGTCTATCTAAATAAACATTAAAATTGACATATGATCCAACATTACTATTAATTGAATTTCCTGTATATTCTATTTCATTGCTAGTACCTGTACTTAAGCTATATTCATTATTACTAGGCAGATTGATTCTATTATAGTGCAAACTGATTGCAGATATATTATCATCACTTATTTGACAACTTGATTCTACAGTAACATCTGCTCCTGCAAAGTCACACGAATTACTAGCTGAACAAAAATCATAACTTAAGCCAATATCTGGACATGCTGAACCATTAGCACTTACCACAACAGAAGTGTTAACAACCTCAGTACTACCTTCTGTTCCAGAAACTAAAAATGATATAGTTTTATTCCCAGGCGATCCCCAAAACACCTCATACTCTTCAATCATTTTATCTGGTTGAATAAATTTAGCATCTGGTCCAAAATCAAATGGGTTTTGACCTACTGTAAATCCATTCGCCAAACCTTTTACCATTATAGAAGCACCTACACATATTTCAAAGCCATCGGTAGTGGTAATCCCACAAGATGGATTGGAAACTTCAATCTCTGGGCAGGGTTTGTCCTCTATCTCATAAGTATGAACGCCTTGACACATATCTGCATCATTCATCATTAAAGTATAAGTCCCTTCGCCAATGTCCAACAAGTCTATTTCTACTCCAGCAGTGCTTGTACTCCCAGAATAAACAACCGTTCCATTTTTTTGCCAAGTAAAAACAAAAGGACCATTGGGCGCATCATAGCAAAAATGATCGAAGGTGATGCTGCCTTCTTCATTGCCATTGCAATCGTGTGTGACGATGGGGGTGAATGCAAAAAGGGGGATAGTCATCAAAAAAACAACTAAGTATATGATTGTATTATTATTATTTTTCATTGGGGTTATTTTTTCTAATTAATCTCACAGAGTCTAATTTTCGATTCATTTCTTCTCTTTGTAAAAATTTTTGTTCGTCAGACATTATTGTAATTACTTTTTTATATTGATCTACTCCTCCTTCTTTATTAATTACATATATCCAGGGTGATTCCGCACTAGATTCGTAATAAATCATAAAAACCCAGTCAGAAATAAATAAAAATTTCACATTTGAATCACTAGCACCAAGCCTATTTATTGAAAAACTTGAACTTTTTTTCCAAATGTTCCCTTGATCTAAAAAAACCTTAAAGTCATATGACTCAAAGCCTTCTGATATTATTGTTAAACTACTTTTTGAAAGATTGGAATGAATAAATTCCCCTTCCACCTCAATATTATTTAAAATTATTGCCTTACTTGAGTCAGGTAACTGATATTTATTCAAATTATACTGATCATTTTCTTCCTGCAACACATAATATTCACTTTTAGTTGCGAATTCTTTTAAAATAGTTTGACTGTAAGTAGCAGTCGATATTAAAATCAAATATAATAAGTTAAAAAAACTTTTCATCAGTTTTGTTTTAATTATAAAATGTAACATATTCACATTCTGATACTCCATTTTTTTTAATTGAGTTCATAAAAAAATAAAATGAGTCAAAACTATAATGATAATTAAACATAATATTGTCATTTGGAACTGAATAAGGGTCACTATTTTTATCATAATAGCCGTAAATACCAAACCCTTCAATAACTTGATCTTCCCATTCCTGTAGACTATTTAATGGTTCAATACCATAAGAAGGATCGTAAACAAATCCATTGTATTCCACAATTTGGTGATCAGTGAAATATGGTCTTGGAAATTAAGGCAATCGCATAAAAAAGTCAGGCAGCGAGAACCTTAAGCAAATATTCATTATTCCATCCTGCTTTTTTTCGTTTAGCCTTTATTCCTCTTTTGCAAGATTTCTCTCTTTTCAACTTATTGAGA
>Ga0209187_1000624_pt1 | contig 55694 bp, 45 predicted proteins | sample BantaG_FD_187430 | JGI IMG/M metagenome (GOLD analysis project Ga0209187, IMG submission 187430) | Marine algal microbial communities from Bantry Bay, Ireland - BantryBay_4 metaG (SPAdes) (version 2) | ecosystem: Host-associated > Algae > Red algae > Unclassified | place: Bantry Bay, Ireland...
TTAAATTTCTAAAAAATTCTCGAATCTTTACACTTTTTTGCGCTAAAACTCAATGTTTACCATAAAGTTAAACAATTTTACTCAAACTTTCAATCAATTTTGTAATAATAAATTGTTGATAACCAAACGGTTAGAGCTTTTTGAATAGACACTAATTATTTAAATCATTTTTTTGTGATTGCCTTGTTAGCAGCAGTATAAAACTCGTGGTATTTAAGCTGAAACCGATATTAGCGTATGGTGGTTAAATAAACAAATAGCGTTTTGGCTAATAAATTTAAGGGGTACTCCTTTCTCTGTAAAAACTCGGTTACAGTAGGTGGGTAAAAGAGTGGGATTATCAAAAGAAATGACAATTGGGCTTGTTGTGTTTACTTATGCTAAATTGTTATTAAAAAAAATAGGATCGTTAATAGTGCTATATAATTTAAGGCGTTTATTGTGCAAATTTTAGGTTTCATAATTGTTATCGTTATTATTAATAAATGATCATAAAAGTGAAAAAAATATTAATAAAATAATTGTTACCAAACACGAAATTATTATAAGTGCACTTTTAACTATAAAAAAGTAAAACCTTTTTTTGATAAAGGTTTTACTTTTATTTATTTTGAAAACACTATAGTTTTAATTAGAGCAATCTTGTTAATAAATTTATTAACAATTTGTATTTTTTATAAAACTAGTATGGACAAACAAGTCCACAAGCAACTAAGTTTTGATAATAATTGAAACCTAATACGTGAATAATAAAGTTTATTGTTGAAACAGGCAGTACAATACAATAACTATTAGTCACATAATGCACATCTTGCTCTGGTTGCCCTGGTTGCCCATTATCATTATTTATAATAGTAACTTGCCCATCTTGGCCTGGTTGGCCGTCTTGACCTGGTTGACCTGGTTGACCTGGTTGGCCATTATTTATAATAGTAACTTGCCCATCTTGGCCTGGTTGCCCATCTTGGCCTGGTTGCCCATCTTGGCCTGGTTGCCCTGGTTGCCCTGGTTCAGTCTGTTGTGCACACGGCAATTCTACTTGAGAATATAGTTTTCTAAATGAATTTGCATCCTCAGCAGTAAAATCTGCGGTAGGATATCTAAAAAAACCACAAGCAGTCATTACTGCGTTAGTTAAATCTCCAGTGTTATCTGTTCCAGCTATATTACAAACGCTTGTTACATTTGGCACGCCTATCAAATCACCTAATTCTGGATCAAGTTGATTTGTATTTCCACAGCTTCTTCTTGTAAGAAAATCTGCATGTACCATTCCTAAGGTATGACCTAATTCATGCATCATAACAAGTGTAATATTTTTAGGTAAAAAATTGGAAATTGCAGTATTTACGCCAAATAAATTACCTGGGTTTCCATTAGAAGGATAAGTAGCTACACCATCAAAAGTACCCACAAAATCTCCATTGCTGTCTTGAAAAACAACTATATCAATTGTTCCACCTGCGTCGGCCGCATTAATTGCTTCTGCTTCCGTAACTTCATTGTACTGTAATACTATCTTAGCCATATTTAAACCGTTGTATTTCGCAACTGCCTCATTAAGGCCTCTTAACTGGCTTTGCGTTAGTGCATCAATACCAGTAGTAACTCCTCCTACTCTAATAGTTCGCCTACCTACTGCCGGTAGCCATATTCTGTTAGTAGAGGCAAATAAACGCTTGTTTGATTTTAGCTCAGAAGTCATTTTGTTGAGCTGATCGTAAGTGAAGAAATAATCACTTATTGCTACACCGTCGTATTTTTTACCAAAAAGATCTACGGTTACATTTTCTGGCATTTCCCCATGTAAAGGGTTTATGCCGCTTGCCAGCAAAGCATTAGTTTGCTGCTTGTTTAAAACTACTTCGTAGTTTACATTTTCAATATTGGTAATGGTATTGTCATCTTGCGCTGGGGTATAATCTTGAACTGGATCATACTGGCAAGAAAAAATAAATAAAAGGGCGCTTAAAAAAAGTAAGCTAATTAAAATTCTTTTCATTTTTTAAATTTAAAGGTTATTTGAAATCTGATTCTTTAAATATCAAATATCAAACCATTTTATGTCAAAAAAAAAACAGATTTAGGTATGAAATTTTTAACAAAAAGCAACTTATTTAAGTAGGTAAACATCGCAATTAATTGTAAGTCAAGTACTTTGGTGGGTTAATTATTAGTATAACATTTGATAATTTGTTAAATATTTTTTTTGAAAGCCTCAATTATCAATGAAAAATCACTTATTTTTTAATACACTTTAAGTATCCTCCTACTTAAAGTGTATTAAAATTCAGTAATCACTATATTTTTCATTACACATAAAGTAAGCTAAATTATCAAGGTCTTCTTTTGGTAAATGTAAACTCACCAAATTGGCGAACACAATTTTCTGTTGGGCTACATTCTAATGGAGGGCTATAAACTGCATCATAATTAAAAACATCTTTGCCACCATTAGCAGTTACCGAAATAATTTTATAAGAGGTTTCAATCGCCGCATCAACAGTAAAACTATCTACAGCAGGCTATTTAATACCTTAAACAATTAACCTTGTTGCCGTAAAATTGCTGGTTACATTGTAGGTTATAGGCACTCCTTCACAAGCTGGCGCATGGGCATTTGCTGCATTATTAAAAACAGGGCAAGCACAAAAATCAAAGCCATCCACTCTAATAGCGTGGTTGTCAGAAACGCCACTATTGGCCCCGTTAGCGACCGACCACCAAGTGTATTGTGCGGCATTGCTTTATTAGCAAACTTGAAAGAGAAATTAGAAGTAATAACATCAGTTTTTTTATTAAAGCCTTGTTAAGCAACCAGCCTTTAATAAAAAAACGAAGCATAGCACTTTTTAAAGCCCAAGCACATAACACCGAGTTGTTAATTTTTGGCTATGAGGGCAACTTTTCACCACTAATTTTTTGCAACTAATTTTTGGTAAATACGGTTACATAAATTAATGGCGACCAAGCTAATAGGTAAATTAGCTTTTTATAAAGTCAATCAATATTTTATTAAGCTCATCTTTATGTGTAATATTTAAACCGTGCGGGGCGCCTTCTATTATTTTAAAAGTATTATTATCAATCATTTCAGCGGCTTGCTTACCGGCAGTTTCTATAGGTACTATGTTATCAGCATCGCCGTGTACTATTAATGTAGGTACGGTTATGTTTTTCATTTCTGGTCTAAAATCGGTTTTTGCCCACGCTAAGGCACACTGTATGGTGGCTCGCGGCGATGCATAAGCTGCAATTGACCAATCGTAATGCAAATGTGCCTCGCTAACATTGGTATCATCTGCGTTGTAAAAATTGCGGTGGAAGTTTTTCAGAAATCCTACTCTATCACTTTGAAGCGCTTCTAAAATGTCTTCTAAATTTTGCTGTGGTACGCCATTGGGGTTATCATCTTTTTTAGCTACTAATGGAATAATAGAACTGATTAATGCGGCTTTCGAAATACGCTCTGCTCCAAAATCGGTTAGATAGCGCACTACTTCGCCTCCGCCCATAGAAAAGCCTGCCAATATAACCTCGTTAAGGTCCAACTGTTTAATAATTTCATTTAAATCGTCGGCTAAAGTACTGTAATCGTATTTATCCCACGGGGCAGATGATATGCCAAAACCACGGCGGTCATAAGCAATGCATCTAAAACCTTCTTTCACAATTTTCCATACTTGTTGCTCCCAAGCTCTATGGCTTAAAGGCCAACCGTGTATTAAAATAACGGGTTGCCCACTACCATAGTCTTTATAATGAATGTCAACAATTTCTGCTCCATTTTTATTTGTGATAAATGCCATATTTTAATTTTATTTATTAATATTTAATGTGTAATTTTAAAATCTTTTATTGTTCTTTAATTATTTTTTTTAGATGAATATAGTTATTTCATTATTAAATAAGTTATAAGTGTAAGATGCTAAAGTAACAAAATTATTTATACAAAATTTACTTATTAAGCTAAACAAGTTGTTACTAATAAATTGATTTAATTAGTTACCAAATTAAAAAAACCCAATATTAAGTTATGTATTAGTACAACTTAGTATTGGGTTAAAATAGTTAATTAACCAACTAACTATTTATACAAAAGGTTATTACTTCATTGAATAAATGAGCTTTTCAGTTTCTTCCTTCGTTTTACCTAATTTTTTTTGAAGGCGGCCAACTAATTCATCTTCTTTACCTTCGGCATAATGAAGGTCATCATCCGTTAAATCGGCATATTGTTGTTTAAACTTTCCTTTTAAAATATTCCAATTGCCTTTTAAAATTTGCTTTACGTTTGCATCCATATTAATTACTTATTTAATGGTTAATAAAAAATTTGCTATAACTTATTAGTTTCGGTGGCTACACTTTTCTTAAAAATTTAGCGGCTAACGATATTACAAATAGCACAATAAAAATGTAGAAAATAATTTGAGCAATGCCAGTTGCTGCACCTGCTATGCCTGTAAAACCTAAAACACCTGCAATTAGCGCAACAACTAATAAAATAACAATAGTTCTAATCATAATATATTATTTGGTTTTATAAATGCGCTTGGCTTTAGCTTTATCTAACTTGCTTTTAACCGTATTCATAGAGCTAAAGTATTTAAATTGACGGTTATGATCACCCTCGGGCCGTTTACCTATTACGTAGTGTTTTACATTTAAATCTGGCGCGTTTAATACTACCCTGTCCGATACTCTAACGGTTTCGTTACCATTCAATTTTTGCCCAGTTTTCTTTAATTCACTAATTACATACAGGTTGTTTCCGGTAGCGTAAACTTCTTTAATTTTCACATCGTGCATTTCGTTTTTTACCTCTGCTTCTACTAACAGGGTTAGTTCTTCTTTTTCGCCATCATTGGGTAAATCAACATCAATATAAGGTACTTCTACTTCTACCTCTTCGGTTACTACTACTAATTTAGGTACCGATATTGTTTTGGTTTTAGTGCCAACATCTACACTTGCCCAATCTACATCAAAGCGAGGTAACTGGCCTGATTTTACCTCAACATCAACATCGGGTAATTTGGTTTTTTTGGTTTGATTTACATCGCAACTAACCAGTGTTAGCAAGCAAAAAGAGAGGCTGTATAATATTACTGTTTTCATCCTATTATTCATTATAGTTTAATTTTTTTTGTATAAAATTTTATTATTATATTAACAATACATAATTTATAATACAAATTTAAATTTTTAGTTAGTTTAAAATTGTACGTAACAAAACAGCATTAGTTAATTTCGTATTTTAGTTACTATATTATTAATACATTACAAATGTATGTTGATTAGTTGTAATGTTTTTGTATAATCAGAATAGAAAATAACACAATAAGAATTATTTTTGGGCCTGCAGCTTTGCGATTTACTATTTTTTACTTTAGTTGTTATAATTAGCGAGGGCGAAGTAATTGTGAAAAACTAAGGCCATTAAACTAGCCCCGATTGTAGTGTTTATGCTCCCTGCAGGGCCGGCCTTGTAGCTTAGCCGCAGCATTTGAACGGAAAGCGGGACCTAAGGTTTTTACGAGTTTTAAAGTTCTGCTTCAAATTTTTTATTTTTATGAGTGTTTATTTAAGCGTTGTTTGTATGTAATTTAGTAGCCATTAACTGGCCGTATTTAACTGGGTACCTACTAGGGTATTTGCATTTATTGAGCTCAATTTTTTACTTACTTCTTTAAAATAATCTTTTGGGTGTATGTTTAATTTTTTCTTAAATACTTTTGAAAAATAACTTGTATTGTTGTAGCCAACTTCTATGGCTATTTCACTTATTGATTTATTATTGTTAATCAATAATTTTTTTGCCTTAGATAGTTTTAAGCGAATAATACTTTGCCTTACCGTTTCGCTATAAATTTCGTTGTAGGCAATTTTAAATTTATTGGTGTTCATTACGGCTAATTGGGCTAATTTGTCAATTGTTAATTCATCAATATTTTTTGTAAAATTTTGATTAATATACTCCCGAGCTTTTTGAATATTTTGTATATCTAAATTACTTATTTTGTAATTTTGCTTATGGGGTCTGTTAATTATTGCCTTATATCTTTGTATGATAAAGGCCATAATTTCTAAGGTATTGCCTTCTATTATATTGCACCGCACAATATCGGAGGTGTTATCGTTATTGATAGATTCGAAAGCTTCGGTAACTGGAAATATTAGGTTGGTTTGATGGGTAAAACAGGTTTTGTTGTTGGTGTTTTTAAATAGTTCGGCTATGTAATTGGGTAAATAAGAGAAGTAACACGCTATTTTATGGTTATATTTTTTGCGGTCAATTAGTATAAGCATCCCTTCAAATTTTTTAGTAAATTTCCATTTATCTAAACTTTGGCGTTTATCTAATATTATTGATTGTGTGGCACTTTTGTAAATGGTTGATTGAGATGGGTTTTGTTTTACTAATTTGCCTCGCTTTATAACCATTAATATTAGTGGTGGTGCTTCGTAATAATCAAAAAATATTTGTAAATTTTGGTTGGTTTTAATTTTGAGTTTAATCATATTAACGCCGTCACTAAAATTAAATATACTTATTGAAGAGGAGCCGGATAGTGCTATTTTTGATTCTAAGCAATCGGTTTTACTTTTGGTTTTAAAGGCTCTTTCTAAGGTTTTAGTAATACCTGAGGCTGTAAAATCGTGCAGCCGAATATTTAAATTTTCTCCTTTGTTCATAAGTTATGCCGTTTTTAATTGTATCGTTTATAGGTATGTTAGTTTAGTATTATTTATATTAACCGATAGTTATTTAATGTAGTTTTTAAAAAAAAATTAAGTTAATTAAATTTTGCCATTATGCAAAACCTGCTTTACCGTGTTGCGCCCCAGCTGGTACATGTGCACTTCATCGGGGCCATCGGCTATTCTAATAATTCGGCCATATTTCCAAAAATCGGATAGAGGGGTATCTTGGCAAACGCCCATGCCGCCAAATGCTTGTATGGCTCTGTCAACAACTTGGCAGGTCATTTGAGGGCATACAATTTTTGCTGCAGTTTGTATAGCAATGAAAGACATTGTTTTAATTCTATCTCTAATTGCTTTGGCATTTTTAAAGATACAAAATATTCGCCTTATTACATAGTGGCAAAGGTATAATCAACAGATAGACAACAATTACAAATCTATTATAGCTTTTATACGGGCTAAACTGAAAGCCGAAAAAATCAGTATCGCTCAATGCTGTTTTTGTATGGAGCAAACGGGCATTTATTGTAATCACTTGATTAGCGTTTTGTTGGATTTAGGTGCCCAATTTTCCGTGGCCCATTCGGCACATATTAAGCTCTCTTTCGGTTTAACACGAGGCAAAAACGACAAAGTAGACTCTAAACGTATTGCCGAATTTGCCTATCGTTTTAATGATAAGTTGGAACCTTATAAGCCCAAACGGGCGGTTGTAGATGAGTTAGATACACTGTGTAAGCTGAGAAAAAAATTAATGAAAATGAAGAATCAAATCAGCGTTCCTTTAAACGAATTAAAAAGTTTTGGAGCGGAGGCGAAGCATAAGCTGTATAAAAGCAATACTGCTAAAAGCTTGGAAGCTATAACCTTAGATATTAAATCTGTAACAAAAGCGATTAGGCAATTAATTAAAAGTGATGAACGGCTAAAGGAATTGGACACTTGGATTGGTTCAGTAGTTGGGGTAGGCGCAGTAACCACACCGGCCGTTATTGTAGTGACTAACGAATTTACCAATGATTTTTCTGCCAAACAAATGTGTTCCTTTTGTGGTGTAGCTCCCTTTACCCACCAAAGTGGCTCCTCGTTAAATGGTAAAAACAGAGTAAGCCATAAAGCCAATAAGTATTTAAAGACCTTGCTGAATATGTGTGCGATGTCAGCCATACAAACCAATAGTGATTTAGGGCGGTTTTACCATCGCAAGTTAAGTGAAGGTAAAAATAAAATGTCGGCACTTAATGCAGTCCGCTACTCCTAATTTTCCTTGCTTGAATCAATGATGATAATACCTATGTTCTAAGATTGGCTAAGAAAACCTACAATAAGTAAAGTCGTTTTCCTTAGAAAACACCTTGTTGTTGTGACAAGGATGGCGGAGCTATAGCTGATGTTCATAAAAAACAAGTTATAAATCAAAAAAAAACTAAATAATGCTTGGATAAACCATAGAAAACGGGGCTATGCTTCCAACTTCTTTTGTATTTAATAATTATCCAAATATTAAGTCGCCAAATTAATAAGATAAAATTACAAGTTTATTTTTATTGCTTTAACCACCTTAACATTTACCGTGTCTCATAAACTTTAATGATAGAAGAACTAATTGTATTTTACAAGAGCTAACATTTTATAACCACCAGTATTAAAGCATTTACTTAACTTTACATTTCAATTTTTTACTTTATGAAATATTTATTTGCAAGTTTTTTACTTTGTTTGCAAATTACTGCTTATGCACAGACACCAATATTTAAGATAACAGGCGCAGTTATAGAAGCCAATTCTAAAGTAACAATTGATTACGCAACGGTTATAATAAAGCAGAAAATAACAGGTGATTTAATTACTGGCACAACAACTGCCGATGGTGGTAAATTTTATTTGGAAAGCAAAAGTAAAGACGTAACTGTAGAAATTAGTTTTTTAGGGTTTAGTACGGTAGAAATAAATGACATTGATTTTAAAGGTCAAAGCGCAGATTTAGGAAATATTAGTTTAAAAGCCGACTCAAAATCGTTAGAAGAAGTAGTAGTTAGAGCAGAAAAATCAACAACGGAGTTTAAGTTAGATAAGCGGGTTTTTAATGTAGGTACAGATATTAGTAGCTCAGGAGCTGGTGCATTAGATGTTTTAAATAACGTACCATCAGTAAATGTAAATATAGAAGGTGATGTTTCTTTGCGCGGTTCAACAGGCGTACAAATATTAATTAATGGTAAGCCTTCTGTACTTTCGGATGATGCAGGCAATGCCTTAGGAACAATTACAGCAGATATGATTGATCAAATAGAAGTGATTACTAATCCATCTGCCAAATATGAAGCCGAAGGAACAGCAGGCATTATAAATATAGTTTTAAAGAAAAATGAGAAAAAAGGATTGAACGGATCAATTTCTTTTAACACAGGTATACCACACAATCACAGCGTAGGCGTTAGTCTTAATAAGCGCACAGAAAACTTTAATTTATTTACGCAACTTGGTGCGGGCTACAGAGAACTTCCCCGTATTGATGAAAACATTAATGAAGATAAACTGACTGGAACAACGCTTTACTCAGCAGGAACCCAATACAGAAATGAACAGTTTTACAACCTAGTTTTAGGTACAGATTACTACATCAATCCACTTAACGTAATTACATTATCTGGCAGTTTTGCGTATGAAATAGAAGATCAACCTTCCGAAACAACATTTCAATTTATTACAAATAACATTATAGAAAGTGAATGGAAGCGAAGTGAAGTTACGGAAGCCAACAACCCAAAATTGCAATACGAACTACAATACAAAAGGGAATTTACAGATAACAAAGAACACCAACTGCTGTTTAGCGCTATAGGTCGCTTTTTTGGTAAAGACCAAGCTTCATCTTTTACCGAAACTGTAACAGAAGGGCAAGCGAATGTAAATAATCAAATAACAGAAACTTCATTTGAAGAGGGCAAGTATACCTTTAATATAGATTACACCAAACCATTTAATGAAAAATGGACTATAGAAACCGGGGCACAATATCTTACCAATAATGTAAGCAATAAATTTTCTGTAAGTGACGAAATAGCTGGTGTTTATATAGAAGATCCTAACCTAACCAATCTATTCAAATACGATCAAAAAGTATTGGGAGTTTACGGTACGGGTGCTTATGAAGCTAAAAAGTGGGGGCTTAAATTGGGGCTAAGAGTAGAAAATACAGACCTTAAAACTTTTCTCGTAAATACAAACGAAAATAACAGTCAAAAATTTACCGACCTGTTTCCTTCCGTTCACACTTCTTATAAATATACCGACGCTATATCTTTTCAAGCAGGCTATTCAAAAAGAATTTATCGTCCCCGATTGTGGGATTTAAATCCTTTTTTTAACATACGTAATAACTTTAGCATACGAGCTGGTAACCCTGCCCTACAACCAGAATATACAGACAGCTATGAAGTAGGAAGCATCTTTATCTTCGACAAAGTATCTTTAAATGTAAATGCCTATTATAGGTTTACAACAGATAAGATTGAACGTATATTTATTGTTGAAAATAATATTAATATTGCTCGGCCTGAAAACATTGGCACCAATAAAGCTATTGGTTTAGAGGCCAACTTTAAGTATTCTCCTTCAAAAAAAATCACCTTGAATGGAGATATTAATTACAACGTTTTTAAAAGAGATGGTAAATTTAATGAGCAAGTCTTTGATTTTTCAGCAGATAAATGGAGTGGTAAATTAACTGCAAAATATAAAATCCATAAAAGTATAGATATTGAAGCAACTGTAAATCATCAGTCCAGAGAAAAAACAGTACAAGGGCTTGTTGAAGGCTACTCTACTTTAGATGCAGGACTTAGAATAAAAATATTAGAAGGCAAAGGGATTTTTAATTTTGGAGCAAGAGATATATTTGCATCAAGAATACGACAAGTAACATTAGATGCTGAAGCGTATTACCTGTTTAGCAGCGGGTTGCGTGGCCGATTTTTAACACTTGGCTTTAGCTATGGTTTTGGTAAAGGAGAAGCCATGCAATATTCTGGCAGAAGGCGATAAAATTGCGATACTGGAAAACAATTGATGAATAGAATTGGGCTCTTAATATAAGCTTCTATAAATCTTGATTATCGTAAGCTTCAGTTTCATTGCATGGATTATCAGTTGGTGTGTAGGGTTTACAATCACCTACATCAATCTTTACACCAAATTGTTCTAAAATTTGTTTGCGAATTTCGCAAGGCCGTAAAGCCGTAAATGTTTTGTACATACCTTCTACATTATTATTCCAACGCTTCATGCTCATATGCCCTACTGGGTGCCGACTTAGCTGCTCTTCCATTTCTGACTTTATCAAATTTTGATAAGTGATAATTTCGCAGGCTACCCTTTCTGGTGAAAAAGTTGTTTTTATATGATGTTCAAACAACTCTGTAAATAAACTAACAAATGCTTTACTTTTAAAAAGCAGGTTGCCCATTTCGGTAGCTACTTTATTATTGTTAGTGTTTAAATTTTGGCAATAATTAAATATAGATGGTTCTTCATGATATCGCAAACCGAAATCAATATCAAACAATATCCATCTCCATTTGGCGGTATCTCCTTTCGCTTTCCAATAGCGTATGTTATGTATAGGCCAATCAGAATTTGCAGACCAAAACTCAGCTATTAAATAAGTTGCAAAGTTTTCTAAATCAATTTTTTGTTCTACAACTTTATAAACTTCCGGGTCGTTTAAATCGTTTTCTTTTAAATAATTTAGTAATGCAATGTATTCATATTCGTTACCCTCAACACGACAAGTAGGATTATATGGTGTTTTTTTAAGCAACGTAACATGGTTTTTATCAACTCCAAAATTATCCTCTAAATAATGTTTATCAATTCTTTCTCTTAGGTGATAAAGTCCCCAGTATTCTCCATTTAAAAATACAACTACTGGTCGGGTGGCCATTCTTGCAATATTGTTAACATCTCGGCAAATGTTGCTAAATATTTCATCTGTCATGTAAGAATCATTAGAACCTTGCTGCCCTCTCAATATTAATCTTTTATATTGTTTTATGGGCTTTTCAGGAAAAAAAGGATAGTCAAAAGTACTTTCAGAATCATATTCTGATCGGGCGTATAAACGAAATGATTTTTGAGGATTTCTACGACTACCGCCCCCTTGAATTCTTATACCTCCATTTTGAGCAATTTTTTTATCATCCATAAAAAACTCAAAATGTGCTTTTCGTTCCCATTCCTTTCCTCTTAAAAAGCAATGCATTGTATTTTGATGTTTACCATCATAGTTATCGCCTACCATGTAAATGCCTTTTTTATTGCCAAACAAATTATCAGGATCAGAAACTATGGATACCATTGGCACAGTATAACGATCTAAATCTGGATGAATCATATAAGATTTGGTATATATTTTACTTGCTGGTTTATTGTTTTTATAAATCTGGCATCGTATTATATTAATTTTAAAAACCTCATCAATAGGTATGTATGGTGTTAAGGTAGTTTTAAATTTTTCGCTACTGTAATAGTTGGGTTCTCCATCTCTTGATGCAATTTTTAAAGGTGAATTATATAAATTTGAATTAGTTGTGGGTTCTGAACCATCGGTTGTATAATAGATTTTTAGTTCATCATCATTATACATTTCTTTAAAGGAAATAGCTAACTCAAAGGCCTCTGTATATTGGCCAGCTTTATGCGAAAAATTTAGTTTACGTTTTATAGTATCAGGCTCATTGGATTTTCCTGGTGTATTGTAATAGTATTTTTCCCAAAGGCCAGTTCCGTTTATAATTCTACCAGCAGATTGACCAATAGTTAGTTGTTGGTCTGAAATAAAATCTATTAAATCACCACTTTTATCGTAAAGAAAAATATCTTCCCCTCCATCGTTTAATTTAAAGTTACAATGCAGTTCTTCTTGTTTTAAGTTTCTACCCGAAGCAAAAATTAATAAAAATTCTCCTGCATTAATATTTACATTTGGGAAGATCCATTTTTGTGATTCAATTTTGTTATTTGTAATAGCATAACCACTTAAATTTACAGTTTGTGAACCATTGTTGTAAAGCTCTATCCAATCACTATTTTGTCCATAACTGTCTTGTATGCCTTTATCGTTGGCATATTGAACTTCATTAAGTAGTATCGCATTTTGCTTATTGAAAATAGTACCACTTGTATTAGAACTAAATGCAGTAGGTGTTGAAAAAATCTGCCAGTTATTTCCTCCGTTTTCAACTCTGCCATAAGATAAATCAGCAGCAACATCTACCAATTGAATCCAATCAATTATTTTTCCATTTGGGCGAGATAGAAACAGTTTTTCAGCCTCATTATTTAGCGAAAAGTTGGTATGTAATTCATTTGAAGTAATATTTTTACCCGAAGCAAATATTAAAATATAACCTTTTGGTGGAATTTCTACATCTGGAATAGTCCATTTTTTTAGCTTTTTTTTATTATCGGAGAGCCCATAATTTTTAAGGTTAATCGCTTTGTTTGAAGAATTGTAGAGTTCAATCCAATCAGGATAATCACCATCTACATCTGCTAAAAATACCTTATTGTTATTCATTACCTCATTAATAAATAATGATTTTGCGTTCATATTAAATATAAACAAAATAACAAGTGAACTTATGAATAATACTCTAATTCTGGCTATGGTGTGCAATACTTTTATGTTTTGATTAAAAAATTATTTCCTTAAAATGAGAAAAAAAACTCTCTGATTAAACTAATAAAAAAACACATACAATAATATGTATGCATTAATTTTAACTAAATAAAAAAGTAGTTTGTTTAAGCTATTATACCATTACTTATTCGCAATAAAGCAAATTTTAATTTCAGTAATTAGTTGGTGCAATATTAAAAAAAAATCAAAGAAAAGTCAAGTATCAAAAGTCAAATAAGTTAAACACGTCTTCCAACTGTCATCAATAACGCCCCTTTTGGCCTTAGTGTAACCATAGGTTGCATTTCTGGTTTGTGTTTTTGAGCTAAAGTAAATTTAAAATCGTTAATTAACATTGCAAGTGTTAACTGCATTTCCATTACAGCAAATTGACTACCAATGCAGAGGCGCGGACCTCCACCAAAAGGAATATAAGCAAAAGGACTTTGCTTTTTTACATTAGCTTCAGCAAAACGTTCGGGATTAAATTTTTCTGGTGCCTCCCAAAATTTTGGATTATGATGCACTCCATAAATAAACGGAATAACTAAATCGCCTTTTTTAATTTGGTAACCGTCAATTTCAAAATCTTCTAATACCAGCCTGTCGGTGCTCCAGGCAGGCGGGTATAAACGCATTGTTTCTTGTATTACCTGTTTATTGTACGTAAGTTTTCTCAAATCTTCAAAAACAGGTGCTTTACCATTTAAAACGGCTTTTGTTTCGGCTTTAAGTTTGTTAACTACATCAGGATGCTTATCTAATAAATACCACAACCATGTTAATGCATTGGCAGTAGTTTCGTAACCTGCTACAAAAAGTATTACAGCCTCGTCTCTAATTTGTTTATCTGTCATTCCTTTTCCTGTATCTTCATACCTTACTGCCAAAAGCATATCTAACAAATCATTTTTTTCTATTTTTTCTTCTTTTCTTCTTTCAATAACATCAATCAAAAGCTTGTCGGTGGTATGTACTAAATTTAACAAATTTTGGTTTGTACCAGTTGCATTATACCATTGGTTGCCAAAAGGTATTCTAATAATTTTTACTATATGCTTTTGTATGGCCATAACCACATCACCAATAAATTCAATATTTTCATAATTCAAATCTTCACTAAACAAACTTGTGCCAATTATTTTTGAAGAAAGCTGCATCATTAATTTTGAAATATTTATTGGTTGCCCTTTATCTGCTGCATTGTTTAACTGCTTTTTAAATAGAGTAATTTCATTTACAATTAAGCTGTTTATACCTTCTAATTGTTTTTTATGAAAACCAGGTTGTATGGCTCTTCGTTGTTTTAACCAATATTCGCCAGTACTTGTTAAAAGCCCTTTACCAGTATAACGACCCAATATTTCAGTTTGAATTTTTGATTTTTCGGTTGACCGATGTTTTTTTTGTAATAGTTGCTGTACATAAGCTGGTTCGGTAAGTACTATGGCAGCATTTCTACCTACATATAGTTTATAAATTGGCCCTAACTCTTTTTGCCATTTCAATAAATTAGGTATTGGGTTTTTTATCATGGCGGGTAGTGCCTTTAAACGTTGCAATGGACTTACGCTTGGTATTTGCATATAAAATTTTGTTTTAGATTACTCGTAAGTTTATAAAGATAAATTGATTTAGAAAGTATATTAGCATTTTACTTCAGAAATAATTGAAATGTAAATAAATAAATTTCATTATTTTTATAAAATGAAAAATATAGTGTTTAAAGAGGTGCAAAAATTTCCCTGGTGGATATACTTGTTAACTTTATTACCGCTAATTATAATTTTAGGCTTAACTATTGTGTTTTATTTTGAAGAAAATTACGCTGAAATAAATGGTTTAGCTTTTATTATGATAGTTTTAATAGCTATTAATCTGTTTTTATTTTTGGCCACTTTAAAAACCAAAATTGATAGTGAAGCAATTTATATAAAATTTGCACCTTTTACCAATAGAAAAATATTATGGACAAATGTTGAAAGTGCCAAAGTAGTAAAATATGGTTTTGTGGGTTATGGTTGGCGGTTTAGCTTTAAATATGGCCGAGTATATAATACCAGCGGAAATAAGGGTTTATTTATAATTACTAAAAACAAACGGAAAATTTTGGTAGGCACACAGCAGCCAGAAAAGTTGGCAGGCATAATAAAAAAAACATATGGAGAACTAAATTTTTGATTTTAAATTAATAAAAAAAGGAAACTATTCAGAAGTCAGACCATTTCATCAAGGCAATCACAAAAAAATGATTTAAATAATTAGCAAAAAAAATTAGAAGCGAAAAGGTTTTCCCACGTAGAAATTTTGGTCCCGCCATCCGTTCAAATACCATTTTGCCAACGCTTCAAAGGCCAAACATAAAAATGGTATAACCACTTCTGTCGGGGCTAATTTTTAAAGTGCGCTAAGTCGTATTAAACTACAAAAAAAATAACATTTCTAAAAATAATGTTAGATTTTATTATACAATCAGCCATCAGATTTTATGCGATTGCCATACCATTTCATTGTCAGAGGTCAGACATAATTTGGGCGAAAAAGAGCGTTTTTGACCTCACTCAATCGAATTTATCTGACATCCGACAGCGAAGCGATCTGACCTCTACTGAATGGTTACAACCATTAAATGTTATCTATTGTGGCCTATATAAAACTTGAATGCCTCAAGCAAAGAACTAATAAAAATCATTTTGCCATGAAAGCGCAACTATATTTAGCTGCACAACAAGCAGCTTACAATGAACTACAAAAGTTATCAACACCTAAAGCGGCATAAGCACCCTTTTAACATATCATTATGCGTAAGGTGAGTTATTAATTTCTTTCAAAATTTCATACTCAACTGCACCCTTTTTCGCTCTATATCAATATCAAGTACTTTTACTTTTACGGCTTGATCTAATTTTAAAACCTCTGCCGGGTCGCTAATAAACCGATCTACAATTTGCGATTTGTGAATCAAACCATTTTCTTTAATTCCAATATCAACAAAAGCTCCAAATTTAGTTAAGTTTGTAATTTTACCATTTAATACCATTTCGGTTTTTAAATCGGCAATGCTTTTAATAGTATCATCAAAATCAATTGTTTTTGCTGCACCACGTGGGTCTAAGCCGGGTTTGTTTAACTCTTTTACAATATCATTTAAAGTAGGCAAACCCACTTTTTCGTTTACAAAGTTCTGCAAGTTCAATGTTTCGGTTAGTGTTTTATTTCCAATTAAATCATTAACTGCGCAATTGCTTTGCTTGGCCATTTGCTTTACCAAAGCATAACTTTCAGGGTGAACCGCACTAGCATCTAAAGGATTATCTCCATTTTTAATTCGTAAAAACCCAGCCGCTTGTTCATAAGCTTTTGCGCCTAATCCTTTTACTTTTAATAAAGCTTTTCGGTTTTCAAATGCTCCGTTTTCATTTCTATAAGTCACCATATTAGCCGCTACTTTTGGGCCAATGCCTGCAACATATTGCAACAAATGTTTACTGGCGGTATTTACATTTACACCAACTTCATTTACCGAAAACATTACCGTATTATCTAAGTTGGCTTTTAGTTTGTCTTGCGCCACATCGTGTTGATACTGCCCTACTCCAATACTTTTGGCATCAATTTTCACCAACTCTGCTAATGGGTCCATTAAGCGCCTTCCTATAGAAATAGAACCTCTAACTGTGGCATCTAAATCAGGAAATTCTTCTCTGCCCGTTGCAGAAGCAGAATAAATAGAGGCACCTGCTTCGCTAATTAAATACACTTCAAGTTCGGTATTTTTTGGTAAGATGCTTTTGATAAATTGCTCTGTTTCTCTGCCTGCCGTTCCGTTGCCAATTGCTAGAGCTTCAATTTGGTGCTGTTGTATTAAGCCCAATATAATGTTTGCCGCTTTGGCTTTTTGCTGCTGCGGCGGATGTGGAAAGATCGTGTTGTTGTAAATCAAACTTCCTTGCTCATCTAAACAAACCAGCTTACAACCGCTTCTAAAACCAGGATCTAGTGCCATTACCTTTTTTGCCCCAAGCGGAGCCGACATTAACAACTGCTTCAAATTGTTTGAAAATATACCAATAGCTTCTTCATCGGCTTTTACTTTGGCATCGTGGCGCAACTCAGTTTCAAGGCTGGGGCTAAGTAATCTTTTAAAAGCATCTTTAACAGCTATTTCAATTTGTTCGGCTGCCGGGCCATTACTTTTAATAAAAATTTTGTGCAGTTTTTCTTGTGCCTCTAAAGCATCTACATCTATTTTTAATTTTAAAAAACCTTCTTTCTCAGCACGTAATAAAGCAAGCAAGCGGTGACTGGGTAATTGTTTAACCAACTGACTAAATTCAAAGTAGTCTTTATATTTTTGTGCTTCGGCTTTTTTCTTTTCAATTACTTTAGCTTCTAATATTGCCGTTTTTCGAAACTGTCTCCTCAAAACATTTCGGGCATAAGCATGTTCGTTTATCCATTCGGCAATAATATCTCTTGCACCTTGCAAGGCTTCATCTTCACTCAGTCCACCTTTAGCAAAGCGAAATGCTTGCTGCAAAATATCGTTTTGCTGCTGTGCCATTATAATTTTTGCCAGCGGTTCTAAGCCTTGTTCTCTGGCTTTAGTGGCACGGGTTTTTCTTTTGGGTTTGTAGGGCAAATATAAATCTTCTAACAGCTTACCATCATAACAATTTTCAATTTTGCTTAACAAACCTTCGTTGTTAACGCCTTGTTCTTTTAGCGTTTCTAAAATAGTATGTTTTCTTTTTTCTAAGTCTTTCAGCTTTTTGTATTCCGTATCAATTTGCTCAATAGCTACTTCATTTAAACTGCCGGTAGCTTCTTTGCGGTAACGGGCAATAAAAGGAATGGTGCCGCCTTCTTGTAAAAGTTTTACTACCGCATTTACATTGTCTAAACCTAAGTTTAATCTTTTAGAAATTAATTGCTCCAATACTTCTGTTTATGTTTTGAAAAGCAAAGTTAGATAAAGTGAACGAAGTTGAATAGACTAAACTAACATCTTTTAAAAAGACATTAATTTTTATTTTTATAGAAATGAAACAATTTTTACATTAGCATCATAACAAATAAATTAAAAAACTATGAATTTCAAAACCTTAACTAGCCTGCTTACTGCTTTTATTTTTATCGGCAACTTTTCAATATGCCTAGCCGACCAAGTAACTATTGTATTCAACAATGCACCTCCCACAAATTTAGGTTGTTATGATAGTTGGGTTGAAGATGGGTTTACGATAGAAATTTTGCCCGAATCAGCAAATGGTAACTGTAATCCACCAAATTATTATTCTGGATATGGACTTTGGCCAATATATGGGAGTCCACTTTCAATAGATGTTTCTCATTTAGGTTTTATTCAGCAAGTTGCGATTAATGGCAGCAATTATTGTTCATCAGCCCCATATTTTAAATTCTATAACAATGGGGTAGAAATTGATGATATTGATGGATCAGATTCTTTCAATGGCGATTTATATTACAATAATGTAAATAATTACAACATTGATGAGTTTAGAATTTTTGGATGCGAACTCACCCTTTATTCCATCACAATAAAATACACGCCAACAGAAACCTGTGAACCACAAAACTTAGTTAACGCACGTTCTGGTGATTTTTATGTAGATGAAGCCTGCCACGGTGTTATTTTAACTGCGCCAGATGGCAGTTGCTATAGAGTTAAAGTACAAAATGGTGGAGCTTTGGTAAGTGAGGTGGTTAGTTGTCCGTAAAACATTTTATACAAAAACTTTAAAAATAATATCTATCAGTTTCTAATAAATTTAGGTGATTTTTTATATCTAATATCAAATTTTCGTACTCTACTTCAAACACTTAAAATAATCAAAAGGCTCTAAGCAATCTAAACATTTAAACAAGGCTTTACAGGCGGTTGAACCAAACTGACTAACCAAATTGGTATTGGTGGACCCGCAATTGGTGCAAGCTACCACTTTACCGCCATCTAACAGGGCAGCTTTATCGGCAATTGCGTTTAGTGGTGGAGCTATTCCATAAGTTTTTAAGGCGGCTTTGCCTTTTTCGGTAATACGATCGGTAGTCCAGGCTGGTGAAAGCACTAATTTTGTTTTGGCTGTGTAGCCTGCCTTTTCAAAAGCTTGTATTACATCGGCTTGCATCACATCCATAGCCGGGCAGCCAGTATAAGTGGGTATTAATTCTACATAAATATTCTTATTGTGTATTTCTACTTTATTTACTACGCCCAAATCAACAATAGTTAATACTGGAATTTCCGGATCAGTAACGGTTTCTAAAATGCGTTGCACTTCGGTTGGTATGTTGTTTAAGGTTGCTACCATTGCATATTTGGAAAGGTTTTTTGCATATATTGAAATTCTTGCAAAATATAATCTAATTGCTCGGTATGGAAACCACTTTTACCTTTTGCATAACGTTGCGGCAAATCGGGAATAGTTAAGCTTGCCTCTTGCAATGTTTGATGCACTTTATTTAAAAAAGGCTCTTTTAAAGATGCTATGTTAGTTCCGAAGCCTGCTTCAAATGCGGCTGTTTCTGTAGCAGAAGGCGTGTATAATTCTTCGGTATAAACATACAAATCATTTACAGCCGTTTGCATTTTTTGATGACTTTCTTCCGTTCCGTCACCAAGGCGCTTTATCCAATCGGTAGAAAAACGTACGTGGTATCTTGTTTCTTTAATTGATTTTTTTGCAATAGCCGATAATTGTTCATTAGTGCTGTTTTGCAATTGCGTTAAGTTTAAATAATGAAATACATCAAACAAAAACTGACGTGTAATTACGTAAGCGAAATCGATATTTGCCTGTTCTACCAAAATACAATTGTAAAATTGCCGGCTGTTGCGTTGGTGAGCAATATCATCTTCTGTACAATCACCTCCTTTTAGTGCAGCTGCATATTGAAAGTAATTACGCACTTCGCCAAAAAGATCGAGCGAAATATTGGTTAAGGCAATGTCGGTTTCTAAAGTTGGGCCGTGGCCGCAAAGCTCTGAAAGGCGATGACCCAATATCATAGCATTATCTCCAAGGCTTAATATGTATTGATACACTAAATTATTGTCCATAATTAAAGCCTAAAGATATAATGAAATATAACAGCGAACAAATTCAAAATATTGAATGGTGTTTACGCAATAGCCCTAAAATAAAAAAAGTACAACACTTCATTAGAAGGTATTGCACTTAACATTCAGGCGAAATAAGTAAAAAGGTGTTTTAAAGTGGTGGTGTTTAATAAAGGTGTTTTAAAATGGTTGCCTCTTAGTAAAGGTGTTGTTTATATGTTTGTTGTTTAGTTAGCGTGTTGTTTAATAATTTATAAATTAAATAATACGACCGATAAAAATTTAGCTTCGAGTTTAAAAAAAACCGGTCAACTTTTGCAAGTGAACCAGGAACATTGCTTTTATTCAAATGTTAATTATGATGCAAATATAGGATACATTCAACTGTATTTTATAAGCACTATCCGTTAAAGAAAAAAATAATGGTTTTCCGTGAGATAGCTTTAATTTGCAATAAGGATTTAAACGGATAAAAAATGGCAGAAACTAATTTATATAAATCGGTACTACTAAAACTTAGTAAAATTGGATTTAAAACTCAACAAGCCAATCTTTCAAAATACGATTTTACAAAAACCATTTTTAGCAAACCATAAGCTACTACAATCATTAAAAACAATATTGGAAATCCGCCAATGGTAGATAGTATTTTTACACCTTCAATACCCGAAAAAGAGATCATTACAAAAGCTAATGCACCAATAATAAAACCCCACAAATATTTTACAATTGCTGCACCTTCGGTATTATTGGTTGTTAAGTTTTTTGTACTAATACTACTAAGTGCCGAGGTGTTAGAGTCTGCAGCTGTAACAAAAGAAATAAATATAATCACTAAAAATATTGTGCTAACTATTGCGCTAAAAGGTAGTTGCTCTAATATAGTGTAAATTACGTTTTGAGGTCCATCGGTTTGCAGTACAGTATTTAACATGCCAGCAGGTTTAAGCGTATCAAAATTTAAAGCAGTTCCGCTAAAAACTGTCATCCAAAAACCACTAAATATAGAAGGTAATATTAAATTAAACTTAATAAATTGCTTAACGGTATAGCCTTTAGCAATTCTTCCTAAAAAAAGAGCCGTTACCGGAGTCCAGGCTAACCAATTGGCCCAATAAAATACGGTCCAGCTTTGTTGCCATTCGGTATTAATATTAGATCCAAGATTGGTACTTCTTTGAAAAAAAGTACTTACATATTCTTCAAAACCACTAAAACCTAACTTTATCATTTCAATTGTTGGCCCAGTTATCGCAATAAAAATAGCCAGGCCTATAAAAGCTCTGATGTTTAATACCGATAAAAACTTTATGCCCTTTAATAAACCAGTTGAAGCAGAAATAGAAAAAGCAATTACAATAGTTGCAGCAATTATAAAGTTCAAAAAAGTGGTCTGCGTAAAACTGAACAAGCTATTTAAACCACCAGAAATAGTTAAAATACCAGTACCTAATGAAGCTGCCATACCAGCCACTAAGGCAAATAAGCACAATACGTTTACTATGTTTAGCCATGCATAATTGCCCTGTTTATTAAAAGCTGGAAACAACAAAGCTCTTATATTAAAGGGTTGTTTTAAATTATAAAAACTTAGTGCAAAAACCAAGGCTGCAACTGTGTAAATACTGTAAGGTGTAATTGTCCAATGCATATACATGGTGCTCATTGCAAAGTGTGCTGCATCTTTTGATCCATCGGCTATATTTAACATTTCGGGTGTTCCGTTTAAATGATAGATTGGCTCTGCCGTACCCCAAAACAAAATTCCTGTAGCTATAGTGGTGCATAAAGTTATAGAAAACCATTGCCATTTGGTTAACAACGGAAGCGCATCTTTACCACCAATTTTTAATTTTGCAATTGGCGAAAAATAGGTGACCACCAATATAAACACCAGCAAAAAAGTACTCCAAGAAAACAACCAATCGAAATATTGTAAAATCCATTGATTTAGTTGTTTTACATATTTTAAAAAACCTTCGGTAAAAAATATACTTAAAATTACGCTTATTAACAGCAACAGAAATGGAGGTAAAAATATACTATAGTTTAATTGTTTCAAATAATCTTCTTTAGGGTTAAGATACTATCTTTCAAATAATCAATTAAAGCTTACTTGAAAGTATAGGCTTTCTTTTCGTTACAAATAATTGGTTTGTCAATTTTTACTGTAATGGTATGATTTCTTTTGTTTTAAAATAACCATCGTGTTTGTGGGCACAACTAAAATTAGAAATAGAAAACCTTCTTTCACCTTTTGTTATAACAGCTTCCAAAAAGCTATTGTTGTTTTGTTTAAATATGTTTTAATTCAATAGGTAATTTATAAAAAGTAGGATGCCGATATACTTTATCTTCTGCCGGGTCAAACATTTCTTCGCTATCATTAGGGTTTGAAGCCGCAATATAGGTTGATTGTACCACCCAAATACTTACGCCTTCTTGTCTGCGGGTATAAACATCTCTTGCATTTGAAATAGCCATTGCTTCATCGGCAGCGTGTAAGCTACCTGCATGGCGGTGTTCTAAACCATTTTTTGAACGGATAAAAACTTCAAAAAGTGGCCATTCTTGTTGTTTGTTGTTTGGTTTATTATCCATAAGCTTTAAACAAATGTAGTTAATAATATTTTTGCTGTTATTTTTTAAGTTATTTTTATTTTGAACAAGAAGTTTATAACTGTGTTAGTTGAAGTTAGAAGTCAGACCGCTTCGCTTTCAGACGTTAGATAAATTCGACTGAGTAAGTCAAAAGCGCTCTTTTTCGCCTAAATAATGTCTGAAATCTGACAATGAAATGGTCTGACTTCCGAATAGTTGCATATTTTATATGATAATACCTTTGATATAAATACATAAACACAGAAGTGGAAATAAATTACTTTTAAAGTTAGCGAAAGAAAATTACCCTTACAGTTCTAACTTAAACTTAATACTCACTTCACCGGTTTTTTTGTCAATTTCTACTTTAGGTTTGCCCTCGGTAGAAATTTCTTTACCAGTACTCATTTTAAAAATGCCAGTCAAAAATTCGATCCCTTTGGTCATTACTGTTTCCATTTCTTTGTAATTAGGTGTAGTTTTTTCAATTTTATTGGTTGCCGGTTCTGTTAAAGGTTGTTCGTTTGCGGTTTCTGCTAAGGTTGGTTCAGGCAGTTTTGTTTCGTCTGTATCAAATAATTTTTCAATTTCATTTTCCAGTTCCGAAGCAGATTCAGTTTTAGTTTCAGTTTCAGTTATGGTCTCGTCTTCTTCCAAAATTTCCATATCAGCATAAAAGGCATCACTTTCTGCATCTTCCTTTTGTTGCGCTTCATCAGCCTCAATCATTTCTTCTAAACGGCTTATAAATTGCGATTTACCTTTATCATCAAAGTTAACTTTATCAATTTCGCTATTGGTACTTAGCACTCCATCAAACAAATTTTGTTTTAATAGCAAGCCTGTTGAAATACTAATTTCAATAGAGTTTAAAGAGATTAAATTAAAAACATTGAGTTTCATTTTTTTCTGCCCAATTCTGTCAATCCTCCCTATTCGCTGATTTTTTTTGGCCGGATTCCATGGTATTTCGTAGTTGATAACCGTATCAGCAATTTGCAGGTTTAAACCAGTACCACCACTTTCACTTGATAAAAAAATGTTACACTCATCATTTAGTTCAAATTCTTTTATTAACTCCCCTCTCTTTTTTACTGGTACTTTGCCAGTTAGCGTGGTGTAAGTTAAACCTTCTTCTTCTAAGGCTTCGCCAATCAACCTTAACATTATTGTCCACTCCGAAAAAATAATTACTTTTCGTTTAGTGTTTTTTACATCTAACTTTTCTAATAAAATATGTTTTAACTCTATTAGTTTTGGGGCAAAGTTGGTTTCTTTATCTACTAAATAAGTACTGTCGCAAACCATCCTCATTTTGGTTAGCAACATCATTAGCATTTGCCAATCAAACGGAGTTTTGAATTTTTTTCTTAAAATATTAGCAATTCCTCTTTTATAGCCAGTATGTGCCCCAGCCTGTTCATCACTTAATTTTACATATACATTTTGTTGCCTAACATTTGGCAGTTGATCAAATACATCTTTCTTTTGCCGCCTTAATAAAATACTGTTTAGCCGTTGCTTTAAATTTGTAAGGTTGTAATAACCTCTAATTTTATTTTTTAAATTGGTATCAAAAACGCAATGCTGGTAAGAAAACTCCCATTGTGGTGTTAAAAAATAATCATCTAAAAACTGTACTACCGAGTAAAGATCAATTAATTTATTTTCGATAGGTGTTCCGGTTATAATTAAGCCGTGTTGCTTTTTAATACTCTTTACAGCAGTAGCGGTTTTGGTATGATAATTTTTTATGCGTTGGGCTTCATCTAAAATAACAAAATCGTAATTAGCTTTATTAATGTGCGGCAAATCGCGCAAAACAGTTTCGTAGTTTATAATATGAAACAAGCTTTCATCATTTAAATATAATGCTTCTCGCTCGTTCGGAAACCCTTGCACTACAATGGCTTTTTCGTCAGAAAATTTGTGCACTTCGTTTTTCCATTGTTCTTTTACTGTTGCAGGGCAAATTACAAGCACCTTTTTAAAATCAAAAATTTGTTTTTTAAATATTGAAATAGCAATGGCTTGTAAGGTTTTACCCAAACCCATTTCGTCAGCAATAATTATCCCTTTTTTAAACACACCAAACTCTACACCTTCTTTTTGATAAGGATATAACGTTGCATTAATACAGCTAAAATCCAACTGGTTATTGGCTTCCATTTCAGCCATTTCTTTTTCATTAAAATGACGTTCAATTTTTTCAATAACTTCTTCTCTAATTTTTATGCGTTCACAGTCCGCAGCTTCATTAATAAAAGAAAAGAAATATTCTAATTTGCTGTTTTCAATGTGCTTACCGTTTCCAAAATATTTTGTTATTAAAGCCTCCTCTTCGCTATTTAGTTTATGTGGGTAATACCAGGTTATTTTATAGTCAAATAAAGGATCAACATAAATTTCAATAAAAGGATATTGTTTTTTTAGCGCTCTTTTTTTACGAGGCCGTTCATTTAAGTAATTGTATAAATATAAAATATGTTTGGTCGTATCTAATTTATTGGTTCGCCAATCAATGTTGTTAATGTAACCCGTACGTTTTTCAAAATTGCGAAGTGTAATTTTGTAGGCTATACCTTTTTCGTTAAACAAAGTATGTTCACCATATAAATTATTGGCCAGCTTTACTCTATAGTTACTTTTTAAAGCGCGATCTTCCCGTTCCTCCCAAACACGCTTGCGCATACCGGCTTCCGTATAAATTAAGCCTTCAGCTAATTCTTTTCCTTTAAACTCATCAAAAATAAAATATAAAGCAGCCAAGCTTTCAACAGTCCAGTCAAAGTTATCTTTATTATTAATTTTAAATCTTAATACTTTGTCTTCTTCTTCATCATCATCAACTTCAATATAAACCGAAACTTCTTTTGGCTTGCCTTCTATATTTAGCTGTATATTTATTTTATCAGCTCCTTTTGATAATACAATGTTTTCGTTTTGTGCTGCAACCAATTTGGCATTTTTTATGATTTCTTCACTCACAATCCCTTCTCCCCGTAAAGCATTAATATTTTTCTCAATTAATTGAAGCATAATAATTTCTTATTTAATAATTTGTAAAAAAAGAAAATTACGATGTTATACATACTAAAAGAAATTAACAAGATGTGTAAAATGAAGTTTTACCAGGTTTTACTTTTTGCCTTTGGGTTAATTTAATTAACGATGAGGTTTTTCAACAAAAGTAGTATGTCGTTTTTTGTTAGTGTTCAACTTTCCCATTTCCCACAAGGCAATCGCATAAAAAATGATTTAAATAATTAGCAAAAAAAATTAGAAGCGAAATGGCCTTCCCTCGTAGAAATTTTGGTCCCGCCATCCGTTCAAATACCATTTTGCCAACGCTTCAAAGGCCAAACATAAAAATGGTATAACCACTTCTGTCGGGGCTAATTTTTAGAGTGCGCTAAGTCGTATTAAACCACCAAAAAAAAATTCTACTACGAATTTAATGAAACATTTCGTTTAAGGCTTAGAAGTACTTACGCATAAAGATACTTTAAATACCCCAACCGTCATCGCAGAAAAATCGGAGAGAAACGGAGATTTTATCTGCGATCTCACCTATTTTTTTGGGAGAGATAGCGGATATTTTATTCCGTTGCTCTCCATAAAATTCCGCTATGACGTTTGTTCGGTTTTTCCTTTTTCCATTAAAATGGTAGTAGAACCAAAAAAAATAACATTTCTAAAAATAATGTTAGATTTTATTACATAATCAGCCATCAGATTTTATGCAATTGCCATACCATTTCCCACTAATTCCTTATCTTCATCAAAAAAAAAGTTATGGCAAGCTCTCCCGCAGAAATGGAGGCCATTTTGGTAAAACAGATAAAAGAAGAAACAGGCAAAGATTACAAAGCTTGGGCAAAATTATTAGTTAAAGATGGGCCGGAAAAATATAGAGAACAAATAAAGTGGCTAAAAGAAAAAGGCTTAAAACACGGGCAAGCTAGTATAATGGCTTCCATATTTAAAAATGAAGGAGAGCTGGTATATGGTGATCCTGAAAAATTAATTAACGAACAGTATAGTGGTAAAAGCGCTGCAATGCGGCCTTTGTTTGATGCATTAACTTCAAAAATGAATAGTACTTTTACAGACTCTGAAATGCATGTATGCAAGGGCTATATTAGTTATGTTGCCAAACAGCAATATGTTACTATTCACCCGGCAAAAGAGGAAATTAAAATTGGGTTGGCATTGCGCGACTATAAAATTGAAAGTAAGCGCTTGCAAAATTTTGCTAAAGGAAAAAACAGCGCAGATAAAATTACACACTACATTTCAATTAAAAGTGAAAGTGACATTGATGAGGATCTGATGAACATCTTAGAAAAAGTAAAAACACCATACTCCTAAAATTTTTAGAATTTGTTTGAAATAGATGATTTGTATGTAGAAGTAATGTTGCCTTTGGCTTTACCGCAAAACTATACCTATTTTGTGCCAGAACAATTTCACAAACAAATAGCAATTGGTAAGCGCGTTGAAATACAGTTTGGCAAACAGCGCATTTATGCAGGTTTGGTGGTTAAAATTGAAAAAAACTTACAACTAAAATATGTGCCAAAATTAGTTTTATCGGTATTAGATGAAAAGCCAATTGTAACCAAAATACAGTTGCAATTTTGGAGTTGGATAGCCAGCTATTATATGTGTACCTCTGGCGAAGTAATGCAAGCCGCATTACCAGCAGCTTTTAAGCTAAGTTCAGAAACTAAAATTATTTTAAAGCCCGATGTTGAAGTAGATGTTTCTTTACTTAATGATAATGAGTTTTTAATTTATGAAGCTTTAGAAACACAAAAGCAACTTACCGTAAAAGAAGTATTAGAAATTTTAGAAATAAAATCTGCCTATCGATTAATTAAAAGCTTACTTAGCAAACAAATTATTGTACTTGATGAGGAGTTGAAATATCAATACAAAGCGAAGTATGAACAATACATAAACTTAAACCCTGCTATTAGTGATGATGATTTAGATGAGGTATTTGAAAAACTAAGCAGAGCTAAAAAACAGCAAGATTTATTGTTATCTTTTTTAAGATGGCGAGAAGATTTTGCTCAGCCAAAAATTAAGAAACAATTTTTACTAAAGCAAAGCGAAAGCAACGCTGCCGTTTTAAATGGCTTAATTGAAAAACAAATTTTTGAAATTGAAAAAGTTCAAATTAACCGATTAGATGTTGACCCCAATGAACAATTAATTGAACACCAATTAAATGAACATCAGCAAAATGCGTACAATAGTTTAATAGCTCAATTGCAACAAAAGCGAGTTTGTTTGTTACACGGCATTACCTCAAGTGGTAAAACGCAGTTGTATTTAAAACTAATGAAAAGCGTTATTGAAGCTGGCGGCCAGGTACTTTATTTGTTACCCGAAATTGCTTTAACGGCTCAAATTATTAGAAGATTAAGAGCCGTATTACCTTGCAAAACAGGTGTTTACCATAGTAAATATAACGATAATGAACGTATTGAACTTTGGAAAGAAGTTAAAAACGGAGAAATTGGTGTAATAGTAGGCGCACGTTCGTCAGTATTTTTACCTTTTAAAAATTTGCAATTAATTGTAGTTGATGAGGCTCACGATGGCAGCTATAAACAAATTGACCCTGCACCACGCTACAACGCACGTGATTGCGCAATAGCTCTGGCAGCATGGCACAAAGCTAAAGTAGTTTTGGGCACAGCCACACCTTCGGTAGAAAATTATTACAAAGCAATTGGGCAAAAAAACACCTTCGGCTTAGTAGAATTAAACAAGCGTTTTGGTAATGTTGAGCCGCCAGAAATAATTATTGTTGATTTAAAAGATGCTGCGAAAAGGCGCAAAATGCAAAGTCATTTTGCCAGTAGTTTTTTAGAAGCTATTCAACAAACTTTAGCCAACAACGAACAAGTTATTTTACTTCAAAACAGAAGAGGTTTTTCGCCTGCATTAGTTTGTGGTATTTGTGCTTATGTACCCAAATGTGTACAATGCGATGTTAGTTTAACTTATCATAAATTTTTAAATGAGTTAATTTGCCATCAATGCAATTATAAAATTAGATTGTTAAAGCAATGCCCGCAATGCAGTTCAGAAGATTTGAAAATTAGAAATTTCGGAACGGAAAAAATTGAAGAGGATTTGCAAACTTTTATACCCAACATAAAAGTGGCTCGGATGGATTTAGATACCGTAAAACGAAAGGAGGCGCACAGCAAATTAATTAGCGCTTTCGAAAACAAAGAAATAGATGTTTTAGTAGGCACACAAATGGTAGCTAAAGGTTTAGATTTTGATAAGGTAACTATGGTGGGCATTGTTAATGCTGATCAGTTACTGCATTTTCCTGATTTTAGAGCTTTAGAAAATGCTTACCAACTAATGGTGCAGGCAAGTGGAAGAGCTGGACGACGCAATAAAAGAGGTAAAGTTTATATACAAACTTACCAACCCGAAAACCCGGTTTTTGAATGGATAGCAAATGATGATTATGATACCTTTTACCAATATGAAATTGAAGAACGCAAAAATTTTGAATATCCTCCGTTTTACAGAATTTTACATTTACAGTTAAAACATAAAGATGTGAATTTGCTTCACGATGCTTCTATTGAAGTGAGTAAGCAATTAAGAATGTATTTTGGTAAGCGTGTGATGGGACCGGCTATTCCTGGCATATCGTATATTAGAAGTTATTATTTAAGAGATGTATTAGTGAAGTTAATACCCAACCGCAAGCAATTACAAATTGAAAAGCAGTATGTAAAAGATACGATTCAGAAAATGAAATCGGTGGCCAGTTACCGCAGTATTATTTTTAGGTTGGCGGTTGATGTGTAAAATTTAGAAAAGTTATTTACGAGCCTTGCTGCCATTAAATTAAACTCGATTGTAGCGGTTATGCCGTTTTTGCAGCTAAGCCTTGTAGGGTTGGAAAACGGTATTTGAGCGAAAAGCGAGACTACTGTTTAAACGAGTGATAAAATTTATTTTCTTTAAATACAAAACCTAAAAAGAGTTATTTATGAGGCTTAATGATCGCTATAAGCAGAAAAAACGATGTAAAAATTAACGATTTTGCTATATAAATAGCCAAATTTAATAAAATAAATTATAAATGAGCTTAATTAAATTATGAGTTGTTTTTATGATTGCCTATCTTGCCATTTAAATTTAACTAAAAATCTAATATTTATGAAGAAACAAATATCATTTTTGATTACTATTTTATTTCTTGTTGTGAGCCTACAAACTGCAGTAATGGCACAAGAAAAAGAAATTAAATCAGAAACTACGGCTAAGCTTGGCCAAAACGAAGCAGTTAGTATTTTCCAAATTAGGTTTCAAAATGTAGATCAAACTGTACAAAATTTCTTATCGAAGAATGAACAAATTTTACATTTTAGAGGAGAATTAAATACGTACATTTTGTATTTACCTACAGGCAAAACAAAGGTAGACTTAGTTAGCCTGTTAAAACAAAATGAAATCTCTAATTTCGAAATCATTCTTACGCAGCAAGGCGTTCGAAAACAAAACCTATTTAACAAAAAACATTAAAAATTTACTTTATGAAAAAATTAATACTGACCATATTTACAGTTTTAGCTGGCTTATTTGCAAATACTTTAATTTATGCACAATGCCCGGCTGGTCAAACTGAAGTAACAATTCAATTTACAGATGGTGGTGCTTTTCCTACCGAAATTCAATGGGATTATATTGCTGGTGGTTTTATATCTGGTGCTGGCCCTTTTTTAGTAACCGATATTGTAACAGTTTGTGTGCCAGATGGTAACTTAATAATTTTAGGATGTGATACTTTTGGTGATGGCTGGAACGGCGCTACTTATACCGTAACAGTTACCGAAGATGGATCAATTAATGGCTGCGGCACACAAGATGGCTGTATTTTATATATTTCTAATGATATGGATGATGATGGAATTGGAGATTGTGATGACAGCCCAACTGGTGCGCCTGCGCTACCTGCCAGCCCAACTTTAAGTGTTGGTTGCGATGCATCAGCAATTTTAACCGATGGTTGTACCAACCCAATTGCAACAAACTATAACCCTTGTGCTGTAAATGAAGATGGAAGTTGTGCCATACCACAAGTAAATGATGTATGCGCTAATGCCATACCAATTACTGTTGGTGCATTAGCCGATTGCGCTACCAATACAATAACTGTAAACAACGAGTTTAACACTTTAGAATTGATACCAAGTTGCGATACTGGTGCAGCTGCCGATGCCTATTATACTTTTACTATTCCGGCAAGTGGTAATATTCAATTTATTGCCCCATTTGGTACTGGTGGTAGCGCACACGCTGCCATTTATGATGCTTGTGGTGGAGGTGAATTGTATTGCGCAACCTTTATTGATGGTGATTTGGCAGTAGGTTTACCTGGCGGTACTGATGTTATTTTACAAATGTTTCAAGACACAGCCGGCCAATTTGATTTGTGTTTGGTTGAACCACCACCACCACCAACTAATGATGTATGTGCAGATGCTATACCACTTTGTGGGGATCCAATAAGTGGTACCAACGAATCTTCTTTTACCGATGTGAACGATCCTTTTACAAGTTGTATTGGTTCTTTAGAAAATACTGTATGGTTTAGTTTTGTTGCAGATGGTAATGGCGCACCAATTAATGTTGACATTGTTGAAGGTATATGTGATAATTTTAGTCCAGGTATGCAAACGCATATTTTATCTGGCCCTTGTGGTGGCCCTTATGTAGAAGAAGATTGTACAAGTACTTTTACAACAGGTACTACCTATTCTTTAACATTGGCTAACCCCATAGCTGGCGACACCTATTATATTTATATTGATGGAAATGGTGGAAGTAATTGTTCATTTGACATTAATGTGACTGGTGGTTTTCAACCTTGTTGTGGCCCAGATTTTTCTCTTTCTCCAACTTGTCAATTAGGAGATGCCGACAATTTTTATGTAGATGTTCAAATTAATGATATAGGTGATAATCCTTCTGGCTATAGTGTAAATGCTGGCGCATTTCCTAATATTACCACAACCGGTACTGTAACTGTAGGTCCATTTCCAAATGGTACTGCTTCCCTTACTTTTGAAGGTTTAGATGACATTTCTTGTGTAATAACAAGAGATATAGATTTTGATTGTAGCTGCGATCCGTTGGCAGTTACTGCTTCAGATGATGTTACCATTTGCGATGGCGAAACAACAGATTTAACAGCTACTTTTGAAGAAGTAATACCAGGCGGTTTTTTAGGAACTTATACCGTAACTTCAAGTGGAGCTGGTGCTTGTACAGCTACTCCAAATGGAACACCAACCGATGTTATTTTAACTGATGATGATTTTGGAGGCCCTTTTCAGTTGGGCTTTAATTTTAATTTTTGGGGAAACATTTATACTGATTTCTATATTAGTTCAAATGGTTATGTAACATTTGGTCAAGGTTTTGCAGATCTTGGAGAAGATCCAATTTCAAATACCAACACACCTAATGATTATATCGCTTTATTTTGGGATGATTTAGACCCAGGTGATGGTGGTACCGTTTCTTATTTTGATGCTACTGTAAATGGTCAAAATTGTATGGTTGCAGAATTTAATCAAGTAATACATTGTTGTACTGCACCGAACGAAACGGTTACAGGGCAAATTATAATGTGTACTGACGGCTCAGTTACTATTAATTGTATTGATTGCCAAGCAGATGGAGGAACAGATACTGCTACTTCAGGAATTGAGAATATTGATGGAACTGCAGGTGCTTTTGATGCTTCCTTAACAGACGGTCAATTTACAACAGGTGGTTCTTATGCCGCTTGTACAACCTTTGTACCAGATGTTGCCGTACCTTCCACTTGCGATTTTATATATTGGATTACAGATTTAAATGACCCAGATGGAAGTACAATTTCCTCCGATGTAGATGTTTCAGTATCGCCAAGTATTACAACAACATACTATGTAGTAGTTGAATGTGAAAACCAAATTCAATGTATTGATGAAGTTACTATTACTATTGAGGATCCTGCTAACTGTGGCGAACCACCAGTTTGTGAAGATAATATTGCCGGCCAGATAATTGCACCTTTTGATTGTGATTTGAGTAACATTACCGTTATAATATCATTAATAAACGCCGATGGTTCAGAAACAATAATTGGTAACACCACAACTGATATGGATGGTAATTACAGTTTACCGGGCGGCCCATTTATCTGTGGCAACTATTCGGCCATGCTAATGCTGCCATTGCCAGATTGTTATGCAGATGCAGGCGGTAACCCAGGCCCAACAGGTCCGTTCACTTTTATTGTTAATGGTGATGGTGTTGCTGATGGCGCAAACTTTACAGTAAATGCAGAAATACCAACATTGTCGCAATGGGGCTTAATTGTATTAGCTTTATTGTTAGTAAACTTTGGTGCAATACAGTTAATTTTTAGCAGAAGTATTACGCTAAAATTTACAAGATAAGATAAAATTAATTTTTAATATAAAACCGTGCTGTTATGCACGGTTTTTTTTGTTCTAATTTCAAAAAATTTTGTTATTTACAACAAAATTATAATACATTTTCATGTAATGTTTTTACCTCTATATTTTGACTATTTAAAAAAATAATATCATTATAATTAATATATTTTTAAAATAAAATTTAATAAAAAGTTTCAATTGATGTATTAAACCATATTAATTGCAACCGCAACAATTCACGAATTTTAAAAAAAATTATCATTAAATTTGCTTAAAATAATTTCAATTGATAAACCGCTTTAATACTTGCTTTACTTTATCTGCGTTGTTTTATTTGTTGTTATTTTTTTTAAGTGCACAACTCCCGCTATTTCACGATAATATTTTATTTAGTTCAAAAATACCCGATCATTTTTTCCAAAACGGTTTTTTTGCTTTCCCGTTACCAGCTAATATTGATACTGGCTATGGCCCAGTATGGAGCTGGTATATAAGCGCAGGCTGGCATTTTTTTGGTAAAAGTCTGTGGGTAAATCATTTATTGTGTTTACCTGTTTTAATAGCTGCAGCCTGGTTTTACTTAAAAATTGCTATTTATTTTTTAACGCCTCAATATTTGTGGGTTGCCTTGGTTTTACTTTTTTTAGAGCCCACTTATTTAGCACAAAGCACAATGGCTTCGTTAGATGTTTTTGTAGTAATGGCTTTTTTGGGTGGCTTATACAGCATTATTCATAATAAAAAATATTTACTAATTTTACTTTGCATATTGTTGGCAATGCTAAGTGTTAGAGGTGCAATTTTAGTTTTTGTACTGTTTATTAATCAGTTCATTTTTAATTATTATCAACATCAAAAAATACATTTAAAATTAATTTTACCCTATTTAATACCAGCTGCTTTTTTTATGTTTTGGCTATTGTTACATTTTCAACAAACGGGTTTCTTTTTGGTTAGAGAAGGTTCATCTTGGGCAGAACATCATCACTTAGCCAACTTTAAACAATTGCTAAACAACTTTAAATATACTGTTTGGATTTTTTTAGACTTCGGCCGACTTTTTCTACAAATCCCTTTCTTTTTAATATGGTTCATTTTAATATGGAAGCGTAAAACCATTAAACCAAATGCCAAAGTGTTGTTATGGTGGTGCTTTTGGCCGGCTATTTTGTTAACCGTGGTTTTGTGTGTTAGAACTAACCCAATTCTACATCGTTATTTTATAGTTTGCTTTTTGTTAATTTCAATTACAACAGTTTATTTTTTGAGCAACTATCTTAAAAAAAAGCATTTCAATTTTTTGTTGGTAATTGTTTTTGCCGGTTTAATAAGTGGACATTTTTGGATTTACCCTGATAGACTTGCCCAAGGTTGGGATGCTTCATTAGCGCATTTGCCTTACTATAAATTGCGCTCAGAAATGATAGCACATCTTACCAAAAAAAATATTGACTACAGTAAAGTAACAGCAAGTTTCCCAATGTATAACAGCACCTATTACACAGATTTTACTGATAATAAAAATAAATATTTAGTATTACATAAAAGTAAATTATTAGAAAGTGAATATGTTATTTACTCTAATGTTTGCAACGATTTTAGTGATGAAGATATAAACTTGTTAAGAAGTAAGAAGTTTGTATTGCAAAAAGCATTAGAAGTTAAAGGTGTAAAAATGGAGCTCTATAAACGTAGATAATTTTTTTAGAATTTCATTTTGATCATTGATTAAAGAATGACCAGTTTTGAGTAATTACTTATCTTCACGAAATAAAATATTATAATGGCGAAAAAAACAGATCAAACGGCATCGTTTATGGTACGTTTTACACAGCAATTTTTTGAAGAAGATGGAAAAAGCAATGTACAATGGCGTGGTAAAATTTCGCACGTACAAGGTAATGAAGAAATAAACTTTACCGAATTTAAAGATGCCTTAACTTTTATGCAGAGTAAATTACAACTATTAACAGAAGCAGTTGCAGCCGGAAAACCTGAAAGCGAACGGGAAGGCATAATTTATAAAAGTTTTGATGTTTGGAAAAAAGTAGCTCAAACTGGTCCCAAAATGATTTTGGACACTTTAAAAGATCCAAAAAAACAAGTGAGCCAAATTCAAGAACAGATTAGTGTTTTAGGTGATGAAATTTCTACAAGAGTTGGAATAGATGATTGGCGAACGGCATCAAAAAATGATTATAAAAGCCTTATTAATAGTATTGAAACTTTACGAGCTGAAATGAAAAGCCTTCATACCAAAGTGGATAAAATAGCTAAAAAGAAATAATTGAAATGGCAAAATTGGCCCAACAATTAAAACAATTGCTAACACACAAAAGTAATGCTTTGCTGTGCATACAAACATTGGGCGGTTTTGTTGCAAGTTTAAATGGTGTACAAATTGAAGCCAAAACCTGGGGGCGAGATAAGACTATTCAATTGTTTCAATTTTTAGTGTCTAACCGACATAGAAACGCCTTACATAAAGAACAAATAATTGACCGCTTATGGGAAGAAGAAGCTGGCGATAAAGATTTTAAAGTGGCTTTACACGGCATAAATAAAGTATTAGAACCAAACAGAAAGGCACGTAGCGAACCAGAATTTGTTGTTCGCCAAGGTGCTGCTTACCGCTTAAATTTAGAAAAAATTTGGATTGATGTAGAAGCCTTAGAGCAATTTACCACAATTGGCAACAAGCTGTTTTATGAAGAGGAACAATTAAGTAAAAAGGCCTACGAATATGCAACCGACCTATATAAAGGTATTTACCTGCCCAACCGTGTTTACGAAGATTGGTCGAGTGAAGAGCGGGAGCGCATTCAAATTTTGGCAATCAACACTTTTGTTAGCTTATCAGAAATGGAGTTAAAACATAACCCCAATGAAAGCATACGCTTGGCTCAAAATGCGCTAACTATTGATAATTGTTGGGAAAGTGCTTACCGTATTTTAATGAAAGCTTATATAAAAAATGGCAATCGCCCGCAAGCTATTAAAACTTATAATACTTGTACCAAAGTTTTAGAAGCAGCTTATGGAATTGCTCCCCTACCAGAAACCAAAAAATTGATGGATGAGATTAGTGAGATTGGCTAATAGACTTCGACATTTTTTTTGTTTATTGATTAAGTTTGGAAATAATTATTCAGAAGTCAGACTATTTCATTGCTGGATGTAAGACATAATTTTGGGCCAAAAAATAGCGTTTTTGACCTCACTTAGGCGAATTTATCTGACGTTTGAAAAGCGAAGCGATCTGACGTCTGACCTCTACTAAATAGTTACGATTAGAATTTGGTTAAATTCTATTACAGCTTTTAACTTTAGTTTTTTAATACGATATTTGAAAGGTGCTTACACAAACAGAAGAAAATTACATTAAAGAAATTTTTAAACTTTCTGAAAAACAGGAAGGCTATATTTCTACTAACGCAATTGCTGATGCTAAACAAACTACTGCTGCTTCTGTTACTGATATGGTAAAAAAATTAGCCGCAAAAGGTTACGTTGATTATGTTAGATATACGGGCTCAAAACTTACAGACAATGGTAACGAAATTGCCAAAACAATAGTAAGGCGGCATAGGCTTTGGGAAGTATTTTTAGTAAAAAAGTTGAACTTTAGCTGGGATGAAGTACATTATTTAGCAGAACAATTAGAACATGTACAAAGCGAAGCTTTAACCGAACGTTTAGATCACTTTTTAGATTACCCTAAAGTTGATCCGCATGGTGATCCTATACCTGATTCAACAGGGCATATAGACTATATTAATACGCAAAAGTTAAATGAGTTAAAAAATAATGATGAAGCTGTTTTGCTGGGCGTTTCTGACCACAGCTCAGAGTTTTTGCATTATTTAGATAGGGTAAACATTACACTTGGATCTAAAGTGAAAATAATTGAAATATATAGTTTTGATGAAAGCATTCACATTCTTTTAAATGACAGTAAAGATTTAATTGTGTCAAAACAAATTGCGAAACACTTGTACGTTAAAGTAGAAGAATAAAATATTAGCAGGCATTATTTTAGCAATTACATTTGTAAGTATTTACGATGTTCACCAACAATTTATTTTATAGGGCTGTTTAAAAAGGTTTTTGAATGCCTTATGAATTCAATATTTGAGAAAGTTCTCGGATACCTCTATCCGAATACTTTCTTAAAAAACGAGACTTTTTAAACAGCCCCTAATAATGATCCCAATTATGGGCTTCCATATCATTTACGCAAGCTAACAATAGTTGTATGCTATTTAAAGTGTCCTCTTTATGCACCATTTCTACCGATTGATGAATGTTGCGTGTAGGTATAGAAATTCCACCACAAATAGCTCCATCAATAGCTAAACGTTGTACTGCCCCGCCATCAGTACCGCCTTTATCTAAAATTTCGGGTTGCCAGTTAATTTTGTGTTTTGTAGCAGTAGCTTTCATAAAGTCAATCATTCTATAGTCGCAAATTAATGTACTATCCATCAATTTTATAGCAGTACCTTTGCCCAATGCGGTAATCGATTCTTCTGGCTTTGCGCCCGGGCAATCAAATGCAATAGTAGTATCAAGGTTTATGCAAAAATCTGGATTAATTTTATGCGCTGCTAAAAATGCGCCTCTAAGTCCAACTTCTTCTTGTGTGGTAAAAACTGCATAAGTATCAAAGGCAGGTTTTTTAAGATTTTTGAGCATTTCAATTAAAATATAAACTGAAATGCGGTTGTCTAAAGATTTACAGTTAATGCAATCGCCCATTTCTATTAATGGCTGGAAACGAGTAATTGGGTTGCCAACTTCAACCATTTCTTTTATTTTATCGCCAGTATAACCTGTTTCTATATAAAAATTAGCTATTTCTAATGGCTTTTTTCGTTCTTCGGCGTTCATAATATGAATGGGCTTACTTCCAAAAACGCCCATTATATTTTTTTTACCGTGTATAATAACTCTTTGGGCAGTTAATGTTTTAGGGTCAAAGCCACCTATTGGATTTACTTTAATAAAACCGTCTTTATCAATGTGTTTTACTATAAATCCAATTTCATCCATGTGGGCTGGTATCATTAGCTTTTTGTTGCTTTTACCTTTTTTAAAAGCAATTATATTACCAATTGCATCAATAGTAACTTCATCAACTAATGGTTTTACAATATCAACAATTGTGTTTCTAATTGCATTTTCGAATCCAGAAGTACCAGGTGTTTCACAAATATTTTTAAGTAGTGCAATATCTAACTTATTCATGTTATAAAACAATTTTTAAAAGTAAGTCATTAAAATTTTGATCACCAAAGTTACAGTTTATTTTTTTGTTAACCTATACTTTGTAATTTGGACAAAAAAAAAGCGACAACATTTGTTATCGCTTTCTTAAAAAATTTATTGTTTATTATTTGCCGCTTGCCTTTTTGCTTCCGCAAGATTTAGCTGATTTGCTGGCGCAACACGCTTTCTTTTTACCCTTCATTTCTAAAGCTTCAACATTGTCGGCTTTTCCATTAGATACTATTTCGGATGCTAAAACAGCACCTTCTTTATCTTTTACTGTTTTGGTTACTTTACCACTAGTACCACACATTTTGTAATCGGTAGTTTTACCGCTTGTAGCGCAAGTTTTGCTTGCATACTTACTGCCGCTTGAAGCACAAGATTTCATTTCGAAACCTTCACCTTCTAAGTTAGCAAAGTTAAAAAGAGATCCAACTTCTGCTGTAGCCTCTTCTAAAACTTCGGTAGATAAAACAACACCATCAGCATCGGTTACAGTTTTGGTAACTACACCTTCGCCAGATTTTTTAATTTTAGTTACTTTACCGCTTGCAGCGCAAGTTTTTTTAGCTGTAGTACTTCCACTTGAAGCACAAGATTTTACAGCATAACCTTGTAACATTAAATCATCTGCATTAAAGTTAGAAGCACCATCTTCACTTACTTCTTTTGCTTTATCATCAGTAGTAGCTGCATTTTTTGATACTGCTTCACCACTAATTACTTCTTTGGTAATTAAGTTACCTTCTTTATCGGCAACTGTTTTTACAGTTTTACCTGTTTTACCACAAGTTTCTACAGTTGTAACTTTTCCACTTGCTGAACAAGTTTTTGAGGCAGTTAAACTACCTGACTTTGCGCATTTTGATACTTCATAACCTTCTGCCTCTAAAGATGCAGTTTTTGTTAATGAAGAAGCCGTACAAGAAGCTTTTTGAGCAGCAGTACATTGTTTTTTTGCACCTACTTTTAAACTCTCTTGTGCGTAACCTAAGCTAACTGTAGCACAGGCCACTAAAATTATTAATAACTTTTTCATACTTAAAAAATTTTAAATTTATTTATTAATTGTAGCAATTATTGTTTTACCAACATCTACTTTTTCGTTTAAACTAACTTCTATTTTAGCGTGGAGTGGCAAAAAAATATCAACTCTTGAACCAAACTTAATAAAACCCAGTTCCATACCTTTTATTACCGATTCTCCTTCTTTTAAATAGTTCTCTATTTTTCTGGCTACTTTTCCTGCAATTTGACGAACTAAAATATCAAATCCTTCATTACCTATTACAGTTGTAAACCTTTCGTTTTGGGTGGATGATTTTGGATGCCAAGCTACTAAATAGTCTCCTGGGTGGTATTTTAAATATTTTACAATTCCATCCACCGGACTCCAATTTACGTGCACATTGGCTGGCGACATAAAAACAGAGACTTGAATTCTTTTATCTTTAAAATACTCACTTTCATTTACTGTTTCAATGGCAACTATTTTGCCGCTTGCAGGTGATATTATCTTATCCTCATTAACTATACCCATTGTGTAAGGAGGTAGTCGAAAAAAATACACTACAAAACCTAACAATATTAAACTTATTAGTTGAACAGAAATTGTTACAAAAGATCCAAAGCCTAATAAAAATACAACTAAAACATTCAAAATTAACAGAATGAAAAAAGTTGCTGATATAAAAATATTACCTTCTTTATGAATATACATAAATTGCTTTATAAAAGCGAAACAAATATACGCAGATTTAATCTTAACAAGCCTTCTATTTCGTATTTTTTAACAATACGTTTTATTATAAATGTATTTATGCCGACATTTCAATTATTTGTATTGGAATAAAAAAAGGGTCAACCCAAAAGAATCAACCCTTTTATCTAATCGAATAATATTGCTATAAAATATTGTACATTTCTATTTGCTCATTTTTTGCAATCTCTGCAAAAATAGCTTCCTTTTCTTTTTGAGAAACTTCTCTTGAAAACTCAGAACGTCCGTCATTCCATAAGCTTTCCATTTTTTTAATAAACTTTGTCATTGCTTTAAATTTTTATTGAATGAAAAATAGCTAAGTGTTATTAGCTTCTGTTTATTATAACCGATTTTTCTTACAAAAAATTCCAATTATGTAATATTTTTTAAACTTAATGGAAAATTTTATGAGTGTTCGTTAAATAAAAATTGTAATGTGCCGTTTTCAGTTTTATGTCTTTCAAATTTTGGGCTTCTTTTATATTTTTTTTAACGGCCACATTTTCAATTAACGCACAAGGTTACATTACTGCAGCAGGCGTACGGTATCATACTTCAGAAAATAGCAATGCATTAGGCATTATTATACAGCAACGTATTGTACCTAACATTACTATAGGTTTTATTGCCGAAAGCCGCCATAAAGAGCCCATTATTACTACAACCGTTAGGTTTCATAAGCAAATTTTGTTTAAGGGTTTTAATGTTTTTGCAGGTGTTGGTGCACATACCAACTTTAAAGATTTAAGCACTACCGAAAGTATAAACAATTTTAAATATGGTTTAAATGGAATAGTTGGTGCAGAGTTAAGGTTGCCCTTTTTTCCATTAGTAGTTGCGGCCGATTTTATGCCCGAAATTAATAAGGTTAAAAATGTTGACCCCATTAATGCTAAAGAATGGAATGCTTTATTAACAACAAACTTTTCTGTTAAATATGTTTTTTATTCGGATAAAATGAAACGCAAGAAACAGCGCACAAAGCGAAGAACTGAGAAAAAAGAAAACAGGCAGGAGTTTTTTGACGACTTTAAAGATAAAGAAAAGAGAAAAGAGAAGCGCAAACAATTTTTTGATAATATTAAAAATAAGTTTAAAAAAGAGCCACCAACAACAAAATCTTAATTGGCATTTTCTTATTTGCAAAATTAGTTCTATTTTTGCAACATTGTTGCAGAAATGATAAAAAATAATTCTACATCTATTAAAAGTAATTCTGTAAGAAAGGCTAGCGTTTTTCTTTCTAGTTTATGTGCTATTCATTGCCTAATAGTGCCAATATTTGTTACAATACTACCAGTAGTTGGGCATTATATAAAATTAAATTTTTGGTTAGAAATGCTTATTTATTCGAGCATATTGTTTTTAGGTGGTGGTTTAATGTTGGCAGATTATAAGCATCATAAAATAAAAACACCGCTAATTTTTTTTGTTACAGGATTTATAACAATAGTTGGCAGCCATTTTATACTAAATTTATTACTTAGTAATATATTTATTATTTTTGGCGGAATTGGCCTTGCAGTTGGGCAATTAAATAATATTAGGTTGCATAAAAAGTTAAATAAGGTTTGTTGTAACAGTTGAGTTTTTATAAAGTATTTTTGTTATTTTAATGATACTCTTGGATCTAAAACCCCATACAATACATCTACCAAAATATTAATTGTGACAAAAATTACCGCTGCAAACAACACAGAACCCATTACAACTGGAAAGTCTAAAGTTTCTATAGCTTTAATGGTAACATAGCCAAGGCCCTTAAAATCAAAAATTATTTCTATAAAATAAGCGCCTGCTAATAAACCTGCAAACCAACCAGAAACTGCTGTTACTACAGGGTTTAATGCATTTCTGAGGCCATGTTTTACAATTACAGTCCAGTAACTCAAGCCTTTTGCATAGGCTGTTCTAATATAATCTTGCGAAAGCACCTCTAACATAGAACTACGGGTAAGCATGGTAATAATAGCAACTGGCCTTATGCCAAGAGCAATTGCTGGTAATATTAAGTTTTTCAATACTAATTGTTCGTCACCATAATCATCTAAAACCCATAAACCGCCAGTATAATTTAGGCCGGTATAATCTGCCAATAAATAGCCAAATATTAAGGCCAGTACAATTCCTGAAAAATAACTTGGTAGCGAAATACCTAAAATTGAAGTTACAAGCACCGAATTATCAATAAATGAAAATTGTTTTAAAGAAGCGATAATGCCAAACATAACCCCAAAAATAATTGCCAAAAATATAGCGGCTGTTGCCAAAATAATGGTTTTGGGTAAAGCATCTAACAAAATAGCACTTACGTTTCGTTTGTTTTGGTATGATTTGCGTAAGTATGGCAATTTAAATACCACACAATTTTCACCAATACTAAAAAGCTTTGTATAGTTATATTTCGTTTTATTAGCCTCTATATTTTTATGAAAAGAGATTGGACTTAGATCATTCAAATAATACAAAAATTGAATGTGTTTAGGTTTATCTAAACCTAATTCTTTTTGTATAGCTTCAACTGAAGCTACATCGGCACGTTGGCCTAAAGTCATGCGAGCTGGGTCTGTTGGTAGTATCATAAATAATACAAATACCAAAACTACTACCCCAAAAAGGCTTAGTATGCCAGTAAAAAATCTACGTAGTATAAATTGTAACAAATCGGGTGTAAGTTAGGCATTGAAATTTATATTCCAAATGCTTTTAAATCTGGTAGATAAAATTTCATAAATACAACTATCTATTAGATTTCAGACAGTCCTTATAAAATAGAAACCGCATTCTTCTCAGCTATTAAAAAACTTTGATCGCCTTCTGTTTGATAAGCTTCTATAATTTCACTATCCATATCTAAAGCTAAGGAAAGTTCAATATCTTCCTTTGGAGTTTCAAAATTAACTAAACCATTAATATGATTGGTGGCGTATACGGTGTAGTCCATTAATTTGAAAGCTTTAACTACCTCTTGATGAGGAAAGTTATATTGTTTGTTTTCACCGACAGAAATTACAGCAAAACATTCTTCTATACGAACCTGTTTTTTCCAAAATTTTGAATAATGGTTATTAATTGAACCGTGATGTGGAATTTGACCAAGCACTAATTTATTATTTAAGCATTCAAGGTCATTATTTTCTTGATGCAGCCTTTCAAAAGTTTGCTTTTCTGCATCGGCAGTTAATAAAATTGAGATTTTAGCATTTGAAATAACAAAAACGGAAGACAGCAGATTCGAAGCCTGGCTGCATTTCAGCTCATTGCTTTTTTTAAACATATTGATCTGTTTAGTAAATGCTCTGGATTCTGTATCAGATGGGGAAATGCAATGCAAAATATATCCTTCACCTATTTTTAATTGCCAATTTAGGGTAGGATATCCAATGTAATTGATAAGTTTTGATTGTTTCAGTTCAATTACTTTTGAAAAAATTTGGCTTAATAACCGGCTTTGTTCATCATCAATTTCATGCCACTTTAAATATTTAGGATGTACATAACAAGTGTGTATAAAATATTTAATGTTTATCTGACTGTCTTCAAAAAATTTCAATAATTCAAGCATACCTGAATAATGATCGAAATGCGGATGAGAAAGTGCAACAAATAGAATTTCTTTTGGATTAGATGTTTTTATAAATTCAATAGTAGGATTGGTGTTCTCAAATTTTTTGCAATCAACAATTCCTATTTGCCCGTCAACACTTTCTAAAATAATAGAATCGCCTAAACCAACGTTTTTAAACGTTATCTTCATTTTCTATGGGTAGCGGTTTAAATAGCTCTGAATTTTCTAAATCTTTAAAGTGGTTTTGTTTTTCGAATAGAGGTTTTATTTTAGTATTATCTGAAACTTTGGTATATTTGAAGATTCGTTTACCAGGAGAGGTCTCAATGGTAATTTCAACTATATCATTTATCTTTAAGTCCATTTCTTCAAAAGGTTCAATGTCAAATCTTCTTTTTTGAAATTTCCTTTCTTCTTTGTTGATGAGGACTTTAGTAATAATTGAGTTTTGGTTGATTTCAAGAATTTTAAGATAGGTAGTTTTTATATCGAGATAAAATGATCTATTTTCATTATTAGTTTGTTCAATTTTATAAAATCCTAATTCATTTAGTTTCTGCTCTAATGGAGCATATTTCCCAATATAGTCCAAATCATCTTTAGAAGAAACGTTTATAATACTTTCAAAAAGCCCGACAAGACTTAACTCAGCAACAATACCATTTTCACCATTAGATTCCTTGCTATCTTTAGGTAAAGTTATATTACTTGTTTTTGCCTTATCTTTTTCCATTATTTAATATTAATGAAGCTTATATCTACCAAATTTACACTAAATTCTTTTAAAAATGGAATCTTAGCAAATTGAAATTAGGTTAATCAGCCCAAAGTTGCCTTTATCTATATAAATCAACAAAAAAACAAAACATTTAATAAGTTAAGCATTGCCACCTAAATTCCAAACTCACTCAACTCACTAATATCAGGCACATCATTATAATGCCACTTACCTAATACTTTACCATCTTTAAGTAACACAATACCAGGGTTAGAACGTATCATAGTTTTGATAGGAATCGCATCAATATTATTAAAAGTGTAAACGCCTTCTGCCAACTGGTTTCCTTCGTCAATGGAGGAAGCGGTTAAACCATAAATATTGTTTATGCCCTTTTGCTTCGCTGCTTTCATTAAAGTATTGACCGCTTTAAAACCATCTTTAGAGGATTTATCCAAATAATAAGCTCCAATCAAAAAACTATAATCTGTATTGCCCAAAACTTCATCTTGAATTTCTTCGCCATTAGCATTTTCAATACTAAAATCTTTGCATTTTGGTAGTTCTGCCTCTTCAATTATTATTTCACGCGGTTCTCCAACAATTTGCCAAGTTTTATCTTCCCAAATTCGGCTGCTCATATATTCCTGGCTTTCTACTTCTTTCTTTTCTCCGCTATTAGTGTTTTCCATGTTGTAGTATATTTCTTTTTTTCCAGGGTTTAACCCCTCTTGGCTGGTACATTTACGTAAATCTGTACCAGCTGCATAAGCTCTAAAATCTTTAACTGGTAAATGGTTTATGTTTCTAAAATTAAACCATATAGTAATTATGGTTAAAATGCCAAGCAAGCCCCACCCAATTTTTGCATTAAACAAAGGCTTTAAATGTTTACGATACATATAAATGATAGCCGCTAAAATGATCAATAAAAATATATCTTTTTGAAAAGATTGCATTGGTGCTAACTTTAAAAAATCGCCGAAACAACCGCAATCGGTAACTTTGTTGGTTACCGCAGTAAAGCCAGTTAAAAAAGTAAAAAAGGCTAACAGACCTGCATAAAATAGGAGTGTGGTTCTTTGTAATATGCCTAACAATAATGTAATGCCTAATACAATTTCTAAAATAATCATAAAAGAAGAAATAGGCAAAGCCATGCTGTAACTCCAATCCCACAAAGGATCTAAGGCTGGCAAGTATTCGCTAAAAACACCAAAATAGTCTTGCATTTTAAAAGCTGTACCTTTTGGATCAATAGCCTTTACAATGCCAGAAAATAAAAAGAAAACCGCTAAGAAATATCTTAAATAAGAAAAAATCCAACCTTGTGTAGAGCCGGGTTTTTGAATTAAAAGATTGATTAATAAAGTTACGCCTAAGGCAATTGCACCAATTAATAAAAGTAATCCGGTAAAAGTCATTTTTATAAATTTTTTATTGTAAAAGTGATTTTAATAATTCAAAAGTAGAACAAAATTAGCAGCTTCAACTAAAAGTTTAGTTAATAAAGCTAAAACTTTTTTTATTTACGCTTTAACGGTTAATTAAAATTAGCTTGTTTGTTTATATTTGCATTAATTATCTTATAAAACAAACCATTTTAAGCAATTTTGCAAATTGATTAAAACCTAAATTGGCATATTATTAAATAGCATTAATTTTATATTTTTTCAATATAAATGCAATAAAATTACCTTTTTTCACTTTGTAAGATGATAAAGCACATTTGTATATGAAACCATTTTTTACAATAGCAATATTATTAAGCTTATATTTTAATGCACTTTCGCAAATTGATGAAAAACAGCACCAAGGAAAATACTTTGAAATTGGTGTAAATGCATCTTCGTTTGTTAAAAATTTTATTGGCTTAAATAATAGTGAAACTTCTATAAGTCCTTATATTTTTCATTTTAAATTTTTAAACTACAACAAAGGTTTAAGGGTTCATGCTGGTTTTAATAGTTCATTATCCCAATCTGATAATGATGGTTTTATAGAAACTAACACCATTATTAGTAATTTAAAAGTAGGCTATGAACAACGCACAATAGCCAGCAAAAGGTGGATGGTACTTTACGGAGTTGATGCAGTTGGCAACCTACGATATGCTAAAACCACATCTATTACTTTTGAGGAAGTAGATATAAGTTCTCAAGAGCTTGAACTGGGTATAAGCTCATTTATTGGTTTTGCATTCTATATTTCACCCAAAATATACTTGAGCACCGAAGCTAGCATAGATTTCTTAAACACAGCTACTGAAATAAAAACTAATTTTGGTGATCCCTTAGTGCCCGATCAGGTTAATGCAAGAAACGATTTTGAAATATCAACCAAATTGCCAACCAATTTAAATTTTACTATAAAATTTTAGCCCAATGAAAACTTTACAAGTAATATTTTTTGCGCTGTTTTTTTGCAGCTATAGCTACGGGCAAACTGATACTTTATCAGTTTATAAAATAAGAGAATACGGTGTTAACACTACTCCTTTTTTGCAGCAATTTATAAGTATAGGTGATGTAGCCACTAATAATATATCAAGAGCTTTTATGTACAAACGGATTAAAGCAGGCAAAAGGCGAGCATTAAGGCTTGGCTTAGGTTTGATTATTGATGAAAATAGTTTTTTTCAGGAAAATCAAATCGTTCACATTTCTTTAGGAGGTGAGAGTAGAAGAAAGATTAACGAAAATTGGTCTTATTATTTCGGATATGATGGTTTTGTAAATGCCCGTCCAAATTTTAGCGCAGATGATATTTTTGGTAATGGTATTGGTGCTGATATGGTTTTAGGCGTTATATTTCAAATGAATAAATATTTAAGTCTTTCAACAGAAACAACCGTTGCCGCTTCCATTGGAGATGGTTTTACCTGGAAAATTACACCGCCATTAGCTTTATATTTTAATTTTAGAACTTTTAAAAAAACCTATTATTAATTTTGACAAACTGTTAAAAACTCCTTTAGCTATACGCACTTAATAATATTTACGTTATCTTCATATCAAAATTATAGAATATTATGAATACTAAAAGATTTATTTTTTTATCTGCAATAGCTTTAATTACTGGTTTATGGGCGGCTTGTTCTATTGAACGACCGCAACCAACAGCACAAAATTTGCAACTACCAGAAGTAGTTGATAATTACGAAGGAATTACTTATCCGCAATCTTTTAAAAACAAACCTGACAATACACCTATTGCAAACCCTATTACAAACCACGGTGCAACCTTGGGTAGAGTGTTGTTTTATGATGGGCGTTTATCTTTAAATGGTACAACCAGTTGTGCTAGTTGCCACCACCAAAGCAAAGCATTTAGCGATGTAACCGCACAAAGCGTTGGTTTTAAGGGCGACTTAACTAAAAGAAATTCAATGCCTATTTTTAATATGCAGTTTTTAGAAAGCTTTTTTTGGGATAGCCGTGTAAATAGAATGGAAGACCAAGTGATAATGCCTGTTGCCGACCATATTGAAATGGGTATTGATAAAGAAGAAGTATTAATAGCAAAGTTAGGTTCTGCAAAATATTATCCACAATTATTTGAAAACGCTTTTGGTGACGAAACAATTTCAATGGAACGTATACAAAATGCGTTAGCTCAATTTGTGCGTTCAATTGCCAGTTATAATAGTAAGTTTGATGAAGGTGTAAAAAACGAATTTGCCAACTTTACTGCTAAAGAATTAGAAGGTTTGCATTTATTTACTAACGCGCAATGCCAAAGCTGCCATGCTTTAGAAGGTATAGAACAATTAAATATACTTAATAATGGAGATTTAATAGAAAACTCTTTTGATGATATAAGTTTTTTTGGAGATTCACAAGCTAACATTGGTTTAGAAAAAGTTTATGAAGATAAGGGTATGTATGAAGTAACTGGTTCTTTAAGTGATGTTGGCCGTTTTAAAATACCTAATTTAAGAAATTTAGAATTAACAGGACCTTATATGCACGATGGCCGTTTTGCTACTTTAGAAGATGTGTTGCTACATTATAACGAAAAAATTGAACCACATCGCAATTTAGATTTTAGATTAAAAAGTGGTGTTGGAAATACTTATGAAGATGCTGCCCCAACAGGTAATGGCCAGCCAGTTCAATTTGATTTTAATAAAGAAGAGAGAGATGCATTAATTGCCTTTTTCAAAACCTTAACAGATCAGCAATTAATTACCGACGATAAGTATAGCAATCCGTTTAACTAAAATTTGCAGGTTGAATAGTTACTTTATTTCAGCTAAACATTGTTATTGCTTAAAGTAATTTTACCTTATAAAGAAAGGTTTTCAACTGAGGATATTTTAAACATATTTTCATTTAAAACATTAAAGCGCAAATACAATTTATAGAGCTTTTGTAAATATTGAGTACAGGTCAGAAATCAGACTGCTTAGCTGAGTGAAGTCAAAAACGTCTTTTTTAGCTCAAGTTATGTCTAACGTCTGACTTCTGACAATGAAATGGCCTGACTTCTGAATAGTTACGAGCTTTTAAGTTTTACCTAAAATAATAGTTTTAGATAAGTTTGTTTAAGGTAATTTCATTCCTGAATTCTCCAATGCATCGTATAAAACTTGATGTATCCTGGTTCTAATGTCATTTTTATATAGTTTTTTGTTGTCCATATCTGGATGAACGCGGTTAGATAGAAATACATAAACAGTATTGTGCACCGGATCAGCCCAGGCACAAGTACCCGTAAAACCAGTATGCCCATAAACATCAACGGTAGCATCTTCGGCGCAAGGGCTGTTTTCTAAATCTTCTAAATTGGGTTTATCAAAGCCAAGGCCGCGGCGATTATCATCTTTTTGAAGAGCCGTAAATTTTTCAATTGTATAAGGCTGAAAATAACGCTGCCCGCCGTAAACGCCTTTATTTAAAAACATTTGAAACATAATAGCTACATCGTTGGCATTGCTAAACAAGCCCGCATGGCCACTTACACCGCCAAGCATTGCTGCACCCATATCGTGTACATAACCATGCAATAGTTGATTTCTAAAATAATCATCTTCTTCGGTAGGCACAATGTATTCTTTTTTAAAACGGCTATTAGGATTAAAACCCATAGTACTTAAACCAAGCGGTTGGTAAAACTGTCGACTTGTAAATTGCTCAAAAGGCATGTTGGTTTTTTCTTCAACCATTTCTTTAAACATGTAATAACCCAAATCGCTGTACCTATACTTGCCTTTATTTAGTAATTCAGAGCTTTTTATGGTGTCCCACATTTCGGTAATATAATTTCGGTTCATATACATATCGTCGGCAACTTTTATACTAAATTCCCCTGAACGGTTGCTGCTGTAATCATCAGTTAATTTACCATCTTCGTTGAGTGTGTTTAAGTAAAATGGTATCCACGAAAGTAAGCCAGATTCGTGTATTAAAATATCTTTTATTTTTAACGATGCTTTATTGCTGTTTTTTACTTTGCTCAAATAATTGCCAATGCCATTATTAGTATTAATTACATTATCTTCTTCTAAGCGCATTAGCGATAGGTTGGTTGCGCATACTTTAGTTAAAGAAGCTAAATCGTAAATATCTGCCGGGTGCACTAGTTCGTCTTTTTTATAGGTATGATGTCCATAAGATTTATAAAAAACTACTTTTCCATCTTTTGCCATTAATACCACACAGCCAGGCGTTGCTTTGGTACGAATGGCTTCTTCGGCAATATCATCAATTTTTAATAAATCAAAACGGTTTAAACCTACTTCTTCGGGTATAGTATATTTTAGTCTAAGGCCACCTTCGGTTTTTATACTTTTTCCAAAATAAAATTGTGGTGATGCAGTAACAGGCAATGCTCCTTTTGCTCCAACAGCTCCAAACAACATCATAGCGGCAGTTTGTTGGTTTAAAGCATTATCGGCATAAGTGCATAATACCGTATTTTGATTTTCAAATTTTGACAAACTGTATGGTGAACCATTTACAACTAAAACAGTTTCTATTTGCTTACTTATTTGTTGAACCGCACTAATAGTACTTGCAGTTAAGCCAAAATTTTTATGTGCATATCGGCTCATATTGTGTATACTTAAAATTACTAAGTTGTAATTTTTTAAAGCATTTAATAAGTTTTGCTGATCGGAGGTAGAGGAGTTTTTGCTCAAATGATAATTATCAATTGGAGCATAATAGCGCAATGTTTTTTGAAATATATTGTTCGCCTTATCACCAATGTTTATGCTGGCAATTTTAAGCTTATCCAAATTTTTAAATGGAATTATACTTTTGTTATTTTCTGCAACGGTAATGGCTTCTTCTGCTAATTTACGGTTAAGCAAATCGTAGCTAATCAAATTTAAATCTGCTACTAAATTTTCTGTTTTTAAAGATGTAAATTTTTTTAAACCTAATTTGGCTTTTGCTTTTAAAACTCTTCTTACACTTTGGTTTAAACGTTCTTCGCTAATTTTACCGGTAGAAATTGCCGAACGCATAGCAACAATTGCTTTAGCCACATCAGTAGGAAACAACAAAACATCGTTACCTGCCATAAAAGCTTTTACTTCGGTTTCGCCGGGCGCATAATATTTAGTAACACCTTTCATATTTAAAGCATCAGTAAATACTAAACCATCAAAACCCATTTTGGTACGCAACAAATCGGTAACAATTGGTTTGCTTAAAGTAGAAGGTTGGTTAGGCGTGGCATCTAATGCCGGAATGTTTAAATGGGCAATCATAGTACTTTGTAGTCCGTTGCGTATAAGTTCTTGAAACGGAAAAAATTCGATACTACGCAGGCGGTTTATGTCGTGATTAATTATTGGTAAATCGTAGTGCGAATCAACATCAGTATCACCGTGGCCCGGAAAGTGTTTGGCGCAGGCCATAATGCCATTATCTTGCATGCCACGCATATACGAAATACCTTTTGCTGCCACATTGTATTTATCTTCTCCAAACGACCGATCGTTTATTACCGGATTGTTAGAGTTGTTGTTTACATCAACCACAGGCGCAAAGTTAACGTGTATGCCCATACGCTTGCATTGCTTAGCCACCTGCGCTCCCATTTCGTAAATGAGTTGGTTATTTTGTACTGCACCAAGCATTAGCTGTCGCGGGTAAACTACCGTACTGTCTAAGCGCATGCTTAAACCCCATTCTCCATCTATGGCAATTAGCAAAGGTACGTCGGCAACAGATTGGTATAAATTAGTTTGTTCTACTTGTTTGGTAGGCTCGCCTTTAAAAAAAATTAAGCCACCTAATTGGTAGCGTTCTACTAAATTTTTCACTTCTTTAACGTGAGCTTTACCTTTGGTGCTATAAGCCGCCACCATCATCAATTGTGCAATCTTTTCATCCTGGCTCATATTAGCCAAAGTACTTTCTACCCAATCATCAGCTAAGGTTGGTATAGCAGTTTCATTTGGGCTGAAATTCTCTGTAGTTTCGCATAATTTATTACCTGTAGGTTTTGTAAATGCCATTAAAGTAATAGTGATTAATATGGCAGTCAGCATTTTCCAATTTAACATCAGCTTTATCATTGAGCTACAAAATTAATAGTTATTTGATTTTAAACGCTTATAAGACTGATTTTGTTGGAAATAGTTGGCTTTGTTATGCCTGGATGTTGTGGAAAATGCAAAAATTATCGAATTGCCATCAATTTTTTTGCCGAGTTACACTTAGTTCGCATAGTTTAAGACTTGGGAATTTTTCATAGTTTAAACATTTAACCGCATCAAAAAATAGGTGCGGATTGCAGATGCCAACCTCATTAGTTCAACTGTAACTATTCTGAAGTCAGACCATTTCATTGTCAGACGTTTGACATAATTTGAGTAAAAAAAGCGTTTTCGCCCCTCACTTAAACTAATTTATCTAATGTATTACAGCGAAGCGTTCTGACTTCTGACCTCTACTGTATAGTTACATTAAACTTGTAAATAACAAACCGTTAACTAATAACTCAAAAGAAAAGTTAGACATAGAATATTTTTAATAAAATATTAGAACACACTTTAAGAAACAACAAATACAAGCCTACAAGTTAAAAAAACGCTTAGTCTCAAAAAAACCGCTTGGCTTCTCAATAATTTTATTTTCAGCATTTAATATAAACAAAGCTGGCGTTGTAGAAATATAATAATCTTTAGCTGCCTGGGTTTCCCATTTTTTGAAATCACAATATTTTAACCAGCTGTGGTTTTGAGCAACTTTGTTGTATTCGTTTTCATCAGTATCTAATGAAATACTTATTACTTCTGTACCTTTTGCTTTTAGTTGAGGATAAATTTTTACCAATTGCGGTATTTCTTGCATACAATGAGCGCACCAACTTGCCCAAAATACAACCAACTTGTTTTTATTTTCTAATTGATATAGACTTTGGCTTTCATTAATTTGTATGTCTGGTGCAACATTACCAATTTTCATTTTACGGTATTGTTCAAACCTACGCGTAACATCTTTACTATCATCTATTGCGCAACCATCACCTTCTAAAATTAACAAACTTAAATGTTCATTGGCATTGCTGTTCTTTTTGGTTTCAAACATATTGTAGATGAAAGTGCCAGCCAATATAAATTGATCTTCATCTGTACTAACTTGGTTCATTATATGATCGGTTATAGAATTAACAGCTTTAGAACTATTGTCGGTTGGCATACTTTCTACCAATTGATAAGCATTGGTAACAATATCTTCGCTACAAGCACAACCTTCAACTCCGTCACTATTAAGATCAATTGTTTTAAAAACATTAAGGTACTCCTCGTTTTTAAAAGAATTAAGCTGACTGGCAATACGCATTTGTTGAATTTTATAACGAAGCGGTAAATAAGATTTTAAATAGTAGCCAGGCGATGAGCTGCTAATTAGTTGCTCTATATTAGTAATAGCTTTGGCTCGCAGCTCTTTAGCCAAGACATAATCCTTATCTGCAGGTTTATAATTTTCGGTTTGTACCATGGTGGTTAGCCATATAGATTCGGTAGTTAAATATTTTTTAAACAATTCATTTTCAGAGCTGTTGTTAAAGTTGAAAGCTGCAATACTTTCGGCATTAGGTGCTGTAAATTCAACATCTTTTCCATTTAAAATAATTGGCACTTTTGCGCCTCTGTAAATTTCAATAGTACCAATACCTTTATAGTCTATTGGATAATATAAAGTAAACTTTCCATTAACATCGGTAGTGTCGCCATGTATAGGTGCGGCCGCAAAACCTTTTGAAATATTAATACGAACTGGTGTGTTAGGCAATTCTGTAAACGTTCCTTCTATTTTTAAACGGTCATTTTCTTTGTCAATTTCTGCGCCAGCTTTAGTATTATTGTCGCAAGCATTTAAGCAAACAACAAAAGCACAGCAGCAAATTAAATAAAAACACGATTGAAAAATACGGTAAAATATAATCTGTTTGAGGTTGTCTTTATTCATAAGTGAAATTTTATCTTTTTTTTAGATGATAAATTTACACCGCTTTATACATTTTTCGTAATGCTTTATGAATATTTTTTTCGTAGTTAAGTACTATGCCTTAAAAGAAACAAGTTAATTGACAATAAATTTTCCTTGACTTAATATGTGTTGATTCTGTTTGTCTTTTATTACGTAGTAATATGGTCCACTATTAAAAAAACCTATATTTAATTTATAAACCGACTGGTTAATTGTTGCAACTGCAACAACGCTACCTAATACATTGTAAATATATAAATTGTTATTTATGTTTAATGATGGGTCGAGTTTAAAAGTTAAGTGTTCATTTGCTGGGTTGGGGTAAACTGAAATTGGCTTTAAATTTTCAACATCATTTATAGAGGAGGTAATATCAGTACTAAATGTAATATTATCGAAAAAAGCAGTTGATGCACAAAAATCACAAGCATCACCTGCCATACCAATTACTAACGTATCATTTAATTCTGTTGTAATAGTATCAATTATACTATATGTTTGCCAATCGGCAGAAAAATCTGTGAAAGATTTCGTTGTTTCTAATTCTCCATTCACTAATTTGCCAATATATGCAGTACCATTTCCTATGGTTTTCATATCATATTTTAGCTCATAAATATGAGTTCCTTCACTTCCTGTAACAAAAGTTTCTGTAAACAAAGGCTCCGGAAAACTTGTAGGTATTCTTAAACTCCAATTATTTTCTACCGAATCAATAAAAAAATAAAAGTCATCACAAATTTCAGTTGAAGTTGAAAGTGGATCTCCATAAGGATTAACCCAACCTTCACAATTTAGTTGCATTGAATCATTTTCAAAAGTTCCGTTTGTAATTAAGTTTTGTGCAAAGCCAATAAGGGTAATGGCAACAAAGCTGATTGATAAAGCTATTTTTTTCATAATTTATTAAATTAATTTTGAAGATTATTATCGTTTTTAATATAGACCAATAAAACTGAAAAAAGGTTGGTGAAGGTTTTTCAAAACTTGGGTGAATGATAACTTTATGGCAAATTGTGTCTGTTATTATTTAGTTATTTAGTGTAAATTGTTTTAAAATACTCGCAAACAATAATCATATCTTCTGTAGGTTGCGCACCTTTGGCTTGCATTTCGCGGCTAAAAAAATCCCAATGTACTTTTCTCCAGTAAGCTAAAGATTTATCGCCTTCCCCTTCGGTAGCTGCAAATTCGGCCGTAATATTTTTAAAAGCGATTTGTTCTACCTCAAATCCGCATACTAATAATTTTGTTTTTCCACTTTATTAGCATTTCCACTATTCCGCAAGCTGATATGGCAGTCGGAATTGCTCTTATATATTTTTATTTTGACTATTAATTGAGTTGATTTA
>Ga0209187_1000625_pt1 | contig 55666 bp, 87 predicted proteins | sample BantaG_FD_187430 | JGI IMG/M metagenome (GOLD analysis project Ga0209187, IMG submission 187430) | Marine algal microbial communities from Bantry Bay, Ireland - BantryBay_4 metaG (SPAdes) (version 2) | ecosystem: Host-associated > Algae > Red algae > Unclassified | place: Bantry Bay, Ireland...
CGCCGTTTCCGGGGTCGGGGGCAGTGTCGGTGCCGGTTCGGTGGTTGCGTCGATCTCCGGCGATCCTGCGGCGTTCACGGGTTCAGTCGTTGGTTCTGTGGTGGTCATGGTCATCACGCGCCCTTCAAGTCGAATTTGCGGTCAGTGACCATGGACGCTCCCGGAATGATCTGCAGCGAATCCAGGTAGACCAGTTCGCCGCCGGAAGTCCGGTCGGTGTACGCCGACAACGGCACCTCGCCTTTGACGTACTCGAATCGGTCAGGGTCCGTCGGCGGGACAGGTTCGTCCATCGTCCAATCGGTTCGGATCGGGATGGCCACCAACCGGTTCCCGACGCTGTTCGGTTCGGTGATCGGCCATCCAGGATCCGCGACCATGGCCTCGCCGGACTTGACCATTGCCGCCAGTTTGGATTTGGTGACCAGATGATGGGACTCGGTCCACGGCGTCGGATGTTCGACCCGGAGCTGCGCCGGGTGGGTCACCACCGTGGCGCCCTTGTCGTCTTCGGTGATCACCTGAAAAACGACTTTGGTGGATTGTCGGGCCGTCAACGTCGCATCGACCAGTTTCACCGTTGACGGGATCGCCCGCCGGCGCGCCGAATCGGTGACCGTTTCCCCGGCTGCTTCCCGGGCCTCGATCGTGTCCTCAGCGTCGCGGACCTGGGCACGATGCCATCCCATCAGCGTCGACTCCAAAGTAGCGATCTGATTATTCACCCCGGACACCATGTCTTCGCGGCGGTCGACCAGTTCCTTTATGCGCCGGTCGAAATGCTCGGCCAGCTGGTTGCGTTCCCGGGTCCGGTACTTCAACCACCGGGCGAACTTCTCGGCGGTTTCCTGGTCTGTGAGTTCGGGCAGTTCATCAGCGGTGAGCGGGTCGTCGCCGGCGTCCTGCATCAGTAGTTCTTCGAACGTTGCGTCATCCATTGTTGTTGTCCTTTGGGTTGGTTGGTTGTTGGTTGTTGGTTGGCTCCGGGGGTCGGAACCCGAACTCTTTTGGTACCTCGGAAACGTCGAGGCAAGTTTGCGCGCGGGTCGCGGCCACATACAACAGCCGGATCTCCTCGAGCGTGATCTCTTTGTCGGGGACCATCCCGAAGTCATGGTGCAGCCGGACCGACGGCCACTGCGCGCCCTTCACTTTGTGGGCGGTCGACGTGATCAGCGTGGCGTCGCTTTCATACGGTTGGTTCGCCATCGCCGCGATCGTTTCCCACCCGAATTTTTCGACCAGGTCCACCGACAAAGCCAACTCGAACCCCAAGGCGTCTTCCTCGACATAGTCCAGGACCTGCTGCCAAGACTGGAAGCACCCCAGGTCCGGGTGGTCAGACGATCCGAGCGCCATGAGCTCGCCGGCCGCCCGAGCGAACCGGACCATTTCCGCGGTGCCGCCCATCACGTGAGGGTCACCGCCGGCTTCCTTGTGGTCCAAGGCCACAGTCATCGCTCCAGCGTTGGTTCGGCACAGCACCGCGTCAGGCGCTCCGGGCGCCGGGCCTGTGCCGTGCACTGATCCGTTGGGGCCGGCGCCGATCAGGCGCAGGTTCGTCAACGCTGCCAGCTGGTAGTTCGCGACAGAAGCAATCGTTTCGCCGAACCTGAACGACTGGGTGATCTCACCGACCGGGATGGTCGGCGCTTCCTTGCGGATCCGGGCCAGCGCATCTATCGCCCCGGTGAACCCGTAGATCGCCTGGTTCGGGTCGCCGACCATGACCAGCTGACACGGCTGGGTCATGATCACCGACGCCATGACCGGGCTGACGTCCTGGGCTTCGTCAAACATCAGGGTGTCACAGTTCAAGGTCGGGGCGGACAGCTGCCATTCTTTCAAGTAGTAGGCGTGGTCATAGGGCAGCGTCCCGTTGGGGTCGGTGCCGTCCTCCCATACCGACTCAGCAAACGGGATCACATGGGAACACCACCAGGACCACGTCGCCGGGTCCAACGCCAGATCCACCAGCGGGGGGACATGCTCCGGGCCGATGTTCTGAGAATCAGACTGGCAGAACCGGCGGACCGTGGCCACCGCCTGACCGGCCACGAACCCGGGGGAATAGCCGCGTTGGGTGCCGTCGTCCAAAGTGACCCGCACGCTCTTCGCCCCCAAGCGTTGCCCGATCTTGTGTTGCGGCATCCGCGGGGAATCAAACCGGTCTTTGAACGGCATCCCATGAGTGCGGAACGCGAGACCGTGGACCGTTGACACGCGGGCGATGCCATCAAATTTCTGTTTGGCTTCGGTGACGATCTTCTTATTGAAGGCCGTGTAGATCACTTTGCCCGAAAGCTGTTCAGCGGCTTTGACCAGCGTCGACGTTTTCCCGGTGCCGGCCAACGCTTCCACAATCATGGAATCGCCGCCGGCGACAGTGTCGACAATGAACGATTGCTGATCAGTCAACGCGAAATGAGGTTCGGTCATTGGGAGCCCCCATCGGATACCATTGCCGGTGGCGGGGTCGACGTGGAGTAGTTGGGGTGTTGTCCTGATGGGTCACGGTCGGCCCCGTCCTCGCGTCCCAACGCTTCGATGACATCATCGAGATCGAATCGTCGGTGGCCTCCCGGCGTCAGAGAAGCAACCGGGATCCTGCCAGCCTTGGCCAAGCGCAGGATCGTCGCCCGGGACAGGCGCATCTCTTTCGCTAAACCGGTCGATGTGAGCAGATCATTGCCGGTTGTCACGGGGTCGTCCCCAATTCGTCGTTGACCGCCGCTGCCATCCGCAGGCCTTCGACGAAGTCGCCGGTACGAACGTCGACGATGATCAACACGTCGGCGTCGTCATGGTCAGCGATGTCAGCGGGCGAGTAGTACTCCTCGAACAGTTCCCACGCCGGGCCCTCATGAACAGGGATCGGGATCCGGATCCGGGCCCAGTGCGAGTTCTGGATATAGGCCAGTTCAGCAACGGTCTTCGCATAAGCGGTCGATCCGTGCATGAACCACATGCTGCGAAGCATTCGATGGGCGATCACGAACTGTCGGGTTGCGATCTCATCCAGACGATCTTCGGGGGTGAACTGCCGGACCGATTCATAGTCCAGCCCGTCGTTGTAGATCTCTTCGTACAGGCCAGCAACGTGGCCGGCGTCCAGGTTCATCCCGGCAGCGATGTCAGCCAGGCTGAACGTTTCGGGTTTAGGTAATGGCATGGCAGGGTCTCGTTTCGTAGTTGGTTGGTGTTGCCAACCACCACAATACACCCGAAACGTCCAAAGTGTCCAATACGTCCAATGTGTCCACGCAAAGTGACCGGAGTACTGACCGCGCAAGCATGGATACATCGACGGTAGAAATTCCACAGCGAATGTTGCACTATGGTCCCGACCCATGGATCTGACCCGAGTACTCCACATGAGACACATCGGGGAACCCGTCCCCAAAGACCGCCCCCGCTTCAACCGCAAAACCGGGAACGTCTACACCCCAAAACCCACCGTCGACGCTGAGAAGGCCTGGCGCTCATCGATGCGGGAACAATGGGACCGACCCCACCCCATCGACCAAGAAGGGATCGTTGTCAGCCTCGCGTTCCATCTCGGCACGCACCGCCGGCGCAGCGACATCGACAACCTGATCAAACTGGTGTTGGACGCCGGCAACAAGATCATCTGGGCTGACGACTGGCTCGTGACCGGGTTCCACCGGGTGGCCCGCACCCGCGACAACATCAACCCGTGCACCGACCTCTCGGTCTACATCCCGAAAGGTTGGTCCTGAGCGACCGCCGCGGCCATGAGGCGATCACGTCGGATGCGCGCCGCGTATTGATTCACCGTGACCAACTCAGAAAACCCGAACCCGTCCACCCACACGCCCGGACGATCTGACCAGAACCGTCGCCAACAGTTCACCAACGAATTCGGCTGAACAAGCACCCGCAAGGCAGGCACCGGACTGAATGTTTTCTCGGTCACCGGCACGCATGGGACCATGACACATCGCCCAGTCATTTCTTAGACCACGTTCTCCTGGTGGTAGGTGGCCAGCGCAGCGAACCGCCGGCGGATCCTGGCCGACAACCGGTCGGTCTGTTCTTGGTTGCCTTCGGCGATCGCCGTTGCCAGAAGATCGGATTCGGTGACCCCCAACCGGTACGACATTTGGAGCACGTCGTACACGCTCGCCGGCACAGCGACCTGAGCGGCGCCCAACGCCGCTCCCAAACCGGGAACCCCCGAAGAAACCGGTGGGCGTGCAGGCCTCGGCGCTCCGCGTTGGATGTGGCTACGGAACGACGCTCCAGGGCACGCCGTCGACCCGACATCGCCATGACCGATGATGCAGTTCCCCGGGCACGCCGACACCGCGACGCCGCCCAGCCACACCATCACCCGGTGCAAAGTCTCCTTCGCCGCGACAGTGAGCTCCTGACCGGTGACCGACGTGTCCCCCGGATACACAATCGAGACAGTGGTGCTGTTCGCCGGGGTGTTCGCCCCGTTCTGATATTCGGCGCCGCGAAGATCCCAGAACCCGCCCCAAGGATCCAACCCCAAGTTGTACAGAACGTCGGTGCCGTTGAATTGCGGGGTCGTGTGCAACGCCTGAACCCGACGCCACAACGCCGGCATGTCACCGCTTGATGATGGCCACCAGCGGCGATCGCCGAAGTGGTGGCCGACAAGGTGCCGGTTGTTGGCAGGGTTGTCCACGGGTCGTTGCCGCCTCGACGGTCGGGCGTGCCAGTCGTCGCGAGTCATCTGAATCAGCGGCGCGTAACCATCGGGCATTGCAAGAGTGCGGGGCATGGGATCAGTCCTTCTTTCGGATCATCCCTTCGAACCACTCGGGGATGTCTCCGGCAAGAGTACCCAAACCGATGCCCACAAGCAGATCGTCGTGAGGGAACGACGAACTGGTCAGGAACCGTCCGACGATCAGCGTCATCACGATCACAAAAATCATGATGTTCAGCAGGTTCGCGTTCCCGGGTCTTATTTCTGTCATCGTTTTTTCTTCCAATTTTTGAGACCGAACCCGACGCCGAACCCCACCGCTATTGGGGCGACACCCAGGATCAATCCCAATGTGCTTGTTGCTATCAATGCCATTATTGTTTCACCCCCTCCGACGATGCTTTGTCGAGCGGACCGATACCCGTTGGCATGTCCGGGTCGAGATCGAGCAGATCGTCGATTGCTGACCAATACTCTGACTCGTCGGTGTAGACGACTGCCCCATCCGGTGGCGGCGCGGCGTGCTCTCCTGGCCCGCCGGAACTGAACCCGGACCCGTCCGCGGCGTGGTGAATCCACCACACAATGCAGGTCATACAATCACCGGCCTTTTCGGGATAGTCAGAATCGATGCCATGGGCTCCGCTATAGCGACCGAAGCGAACGGGGCGCCGCCGGCGCCGCCGGCGACGGCTCTGGCCCGATAGCGAACTTGCGCTTCGATCGATTCGTTCTTATTGACAGGACCGCACCAGGTAGCCGCGCCGATGTACTGGGACTGGGTTCTTAGCGGCGTGGTGTTTCGTTCGTCAAAGTTCGCTCGGCCTGCAGAAAAGTTCGTGAACGCTGTTGACCCGTTGACCACTACCCGATAGTCAGCAATCAACGCCAGCCACGTGTTGCGTTGGCGCATCAGAGCCCACCCGAAAGACCAGTCCACGTCGGCGATGGCATCGCAGTCAGCGGTCATCGCCGTGATCGTTCTCCAAGTTCCGGCGATGTCTTGGAGCGCTCCGCCCGGCGGCAACGTCTGAGAGCCGTACACCCGGATTTGGTTCCGGGCGCAGCCCGGTTCGCAGAACCGGAGAATGACACCAACAACACCGTCTTCGCATACCAGCTGAAACAGGGCGCCGTCATCTGGTGCTTGTTGTTGGGGTACAGACCCGCAAAGAACTCCGGGCGTGATGGGATTGTTCCCGCAGTTCGGGCACGGCGCGGCCAACGATTCAGCGACCATCAGAACCCCGTCGGCGTATTCCACACGACCTGTTGCTGGGTGGATTCCCAACCATCAAAACAGATCGTGAAGTTACCGAGTTGGCTTTGCCCATTCACGCTTCCCGGTTCCACAGTGGTGGATTGCACCCAGGACAGGGCGGTGGTCATCGTCACAGACTGGAATGCCGGCACAATGAAGCACGGCCCGCGGATTTCGCGTGACTCGACGTGGGTCCCTACCCTGCTTGTCAGGATCCGGCAGTTCGGGTCCATCACCGCGAAGTCATTGAGCGAGAACCCAGCAGACGTCGAAACGGTGTTGTTCGCTGTCAAGATGTACGGAAACGCTGAGGCTTCCCATTCTGCTTCTTTGATATTGATTGATGCTCGCAACACCAGGGGGTAGCACTGCGCTTCGATCGTGATCGTTTCCGTTTTGATCGGGATCGTACCCTCCTTCAATTCCACGGTCTGAGTTGCCCCGCCAGGGCTGCACAGACACACCGGCCGCGGCGCACGGTCCGCCCACAAGCACCAGGTCCCGTCCGGTTGCCGGAACCGGTACAGGCCGTGCTGGCATGCAATCCGCTGGTTGGTCGTCTGGTCGAAAGCGCTTGGCGGGCCGTTGCTGGCCAACCCGCCGCCGGCATCGTCAGGTAGGTACGTGGCGAAATGATCGCAGATCGCTACGTCCAGGCCTGCTTCGCTGTAGTCCAGGCACCCGTCAGCGCCGGTAGTCGGAGGCTTCTCCCGGAGGACACCGTCATCGCACAGCCGCACGAACGCAGTCGTTGTGTCAGCCGCGTCGCCAGGTTTAAGCCCGATCGTCGCTGATTCTTGCAAAGGGAAAACGGCCATGAGGATCTAAGTATTGCCCACCGGCGTTACGGGGTGATTCTGGGCGGCCCGAGAACAGGGGACATCACCCGCATCTCGCAAGCGACTTCGGCGAACACCATCCCAGCAACGCGCATCCACCCATCCACCCGCCCGCACCAGGTCTCCACGTCGACGTTGACGTGCAACCCCGGCCGGATCTCATTCAGGTCGAGCGGGAACCGGCACAAGCTCGCTGTCTTAGCGTCGCCACCAGTCAAGAAATCGCCGGCGCAATCCCCGGTCGATGATCGCAACGCGACACCATCAGCCTCGACCTGGGTGTCAACGTCGGAAACAATCGGGTCCCCATCAGACGAAGCGATCCATTCGATCAGCCCGCCGCACTCCGGGAGCACCGCGTCTTTCGTGTCTATCGGGAACGACCCGAGGCGTTGACCTCCTCCGCCGGCCGGGTCATACGGCACCCCGGTCAGTGTCCGGGCGGCGAACAGATCCTGGACCAAACCCAAAGACCGGCCGTCATCAGACCACGCCTGATTCGTGAGCGTCACGTCAGCCCGACCGTAATCATGCGGGCCGATCCACATTTCGTCGCCGATCACGAACCCTCGCACCAGCCCATCAAGCTGCTTCATTGCAGCCGAAATGTACCCGCCGATCTCATCAGGCGAACCCGCAGACACGCCCGCATCGTTGACGTTGAAAGTCTCAATGCCGGTCGGGTCGCATGCGCCGGCAGCCTCCATCAGCAAAAGGAACTGCTGGGCGGCGTCGCGGGACCCGGTGATCAACGTCCGGAGCAACCGCAGTTGATAGCGGGCCCACAAGGACCGGTCCGATGCTGTCGCGTCGATCTTGCCGGGTTTCGAAGCGTCCCACTTCGTGAGCGGCCCCGCGTACAGGTCTTCCCCGCCGACGGTGACCACGAGCTCATCCCGGCCGACGACCGGAGACGCAGGGCAGCACCCCCACCCCAAACCTTCATAGTTCAGGTTCGCTTCGGCTACGCCGTCCTCGACCCATTCCCACGTCGTCGATCGGCCCTCTCCTGGCAGCAACGTTTCATCGCCCGTGAACCGGTTCACGATCCGCACCTCGGCACCGCTCACGTGGAGTACTCCGGAGCGAGCCACGCCTCCATGGTCAAATCAGTCAATTCGCGGAACGGCCGCGGGTCGCATGACGTTTGAATCGCTATCCAATACTGGTCGCCGCAAGTCATCGCACCGCAAGACTCGACGCTCAGAGCCCCAGTCCTGCATTCGCCGGTGACGCACCTCGAGCGGACCGTCCCTTCCCGGCCGTCCCAGGTCAACACTTCATAGCTATCGAGCCGTGGGATCTCCAACGCGTGAACCGGTTTCACATTGCAGTAGAACGCGTTCCCAGCAACGGTCATAGGGTCCGGGATCCCCGGTGACGCCTTCCACACCAAGACCCGCACATTGTCCACCGGGTCCTGACCGTTACGCAGTTCAACAATTGGGACCGCAACAATCGACGCCGGCAGCGACGGCGTCAACAGGCTCATCGTCCGCCACGATGCCGGCTGTCGGAACCCGCCGCGTGACTGGATCCGGCCGCCGCGCCGCACCCGGGCCCGGGCCGGGGAACACGCCCCAGTCGGATGGTTCCCGGCACACACGGTGCACGCCGGATCGGTGATGATGATCCGACCGACGTGGCAACCCGGAGGCGGACCATCTTTGCAGTCAGTGACAACGCTTTCTTCGAGCAGCGGCAAGTCCATCTGGGTGAGTTCCCCAACCCGGATCGGGTTCCCGTGGGTCTGACCGGACCGCACCGAAAACCGGATCACGATCCGCCGACTGAAACAGTTCGGGATCACCCGATCAGTGAGCGCGTCGATCGACTCGAACCGTACGCCGGCGAGATCACGGACGCCGTCGTCATACATCATCCGGGCCGGCGGCGGATCTCCCAACGGCGCCGCAATGTAGTGGTCATCGTCGCCGAGCGTCAGAACCGGCCGGGCCGGGTCCAGCGCGGGTGCCGCCGCTGGGGTGGTGTCCTCGCAAGGGCAATGCCCCAACCCGCGCAACCGGAAATCGTTGCACCGCAAGCACTCAGACCGGTACACCCGGTTCGCCCAATTGAGCCACGCTTCCAACCCGCGTTCAGACGTAGCGAACACGGTCCCTGTCTGAGTGAGGTATGGCCGCAGTGGCGTGTCGGCCTCAGCGATCCGGGAAGACGCCCCGTATTCGAGGATGGTCCCGAGGCCATCGTTCGGGTTGTACGCATCCGGGAGAAACCCGAGCGCTTCCCACGTCGCCGGGTTCATCGGGTCCACCCACGGCGCTCCGTCACTCAGCGGCGTGTCATAGGCACCGGTGTTGTAGGTCCAGCACCCGCACCCGGTCGGGCAGTTCGATCTGATCCGAACATGGTTTGGCAGCAAGTTCTTGATGTAGGTGCATGTGCGCGCCCGGTTCAATACCTCGGTGCACACCCCGGAGCACTGGTCATGCATCTGCAGGTACCCGTGGAAGTTACGCATTTCGAGCTCTCGCTATCTGGCGGCGGACAGCTGCGCCGACCTGGGTCCCCCACAACGGGGCCGGCCCGGCCGGCGGCGGGCCGGTCACGTTCACGATCACGTCGCCGATCGACTGGTCAACACTCGACGGTTCACCGCTGCCGGCAGCAGCCGGTTCCGGCGGGGCGATCATCGCGGCGAGTTCCCGGAAGAACCCCCCGTCGTCGAATTTCGCGAGGAGCCCAGCGTTATGACGGAACGGTTGCCCAGCGTTCAAAGCGAGTTCTTCGTTGTTGTTTTCCGCCAGTCGGAACACGGACCCGCCCGGTCGGGGCTTCACGATGCCGCCCAACGCCAACCCCGGGATGCGACTGGCCAAACCGCCGATGCCGTCAACAACTCCGGACACTGACGGGATCCGCCCAATGGCCGATATCAAAGATTCGACGGCGCCGATCGCTGATTGGATCGGACTTGTCAGCGTGCTGACCGCTGACGCTACAGACCCGAACACGCTGGAAGCGATCGACCCGAGAGTCGAGAACGGCGGCCCGGTGAACACGCTGGTCACGGCGCTGATAGCTGACGTGACCCCGGACCGCAGAATCCCCAACGCAGCCGATGTCGCCGAGTTCACCGTCGACCACGCCGAACTGACCGCAGAAGTCACCGTTGAAAATGCGGACGTGATCGTTGATGTCAGCGCTGACAACGCTGCGCTCACCGCTCCGGTAACAGCGGACCACGCCGCTGAGGTAGCACCGGTCACTGCGGACCACGCCGAACTGACCGTGGATGTCACCGCCGACAACGCTGCGGAGATTGTGGACGTCACCGATGACCACGCAGCCGATGTCGCTCCGGTCACCGCTGACCACCCCGCCGAAATAGCGCCGGTCACGCCGCTGATCCATCCGGAAACGGTGCCGCTGATAGACGCCGTCGCTGATGACACCGTGCCGCTGATGGCCTCCCACACCCCGGAGAACAAGACGGCAAGCTCTCCGAACACCGGACCGAAAAGGTTACCCAGGATCTCAAACAGGCCAGTGATGCGGATGACCACGATGTCGATCAGACCGGTGATGATCCCCTGCAGCGAAGTCCACGCCCCGGAGAAGTCACCGGTGATGAGCTGCGCCACCAGGTTGATGACATCAATGATGACACCGAACGCCGGTCCGACCTGCTCGATCAGTATTCCGATGAACGGGATGACCACATCAGTGACCAGGAACTGCAGCGCCGCGGTGACCGCCTCAACGTCGAGACGTTGAAACGCCGCTGACACCTCCGCTATTGCCGCCTGCAACGCTGGAGCGACATCAGTGGCGAATGATTCCACGATGGTGCCCAGGACAGGCCCCAGAACCTCAGCGAATTGTGACAGGATCGGCCCGACAGACTCGAACGCCGTTTGGAACACCGCAGATATTTGCGGTCCGAGACCGGAAAGAGACTCAGCGAACGGGCTGAGTACTTCGCCGACGGCAGTGAACGCTGACGACAACCCGGCGCTGATCTGCGGTGCCACACTCAACGCCAAATCGAGGCCTGCAGCAACAAACGGTGTGATGGCCTCAGCGGCGCCGAGGAACGCTATCTGGGCTTGGGACTTGATCCTGTCGAACGTCCGGCCGAGGGTGTCGTCCATGACTTCATAGGCGGTGCCGGTAGCGCCGGCGGTCTCACCGAACTCATCCAGCACACCTTGAAAATCCTCAGCGTTCTTGCCGGTCAACGCCAGGATTGCCTGGCCAGCTTCGACCGACCCGAACAGTTCATTTGTGCCGACGCCGGCGTCAGCCGCGGCGGTCTCGAGGATGTCGAGCGCTCCGGCGAGGTCACCGCCGTTGGCGATGAACTGCGGGAACGTTTCACCCGATACTTCCTGAAACGCTTCATTGACTGATGAACCGGAGTCCTGCAGCTCAGCCAGCGCGCCTTTCAGCTGGGTGGTCGCCACCGACGTCGGTGTACCGAGCGATGTGATCTGGGCGAGCGCCGCGGCAACGTCATCGAACTCGACGCCCAACGACGACGCGATCGGGGCCACATCAAAGATGGTGGATGACAGCTGATTGAAGTCCGTTTTACCGAGCCTGACAGCGGTGAAAAGCGCGTCGCTCGCCTCAGCAGTCGACAAGACATCTGACCCGTAGGCGTTCGTGACCGACGTCAACCCGTCGACCGCGGTCTCGAGATCCGATACGCCGGCGATCGCCGCTTCGTTTGCCTGCCCCAAGAAATCGAAAACGCTGTCCGTCGGCACCCCGGCAGAAATGGCCTGATAGAGCGCCGGGAGCACATCGTTGGTGGTCAGCCCTGCCTCCAGGGCGAACGCTTTGATCTCATCACCGAGCGCGCCGATCCCGGCGTTATCGAGCCCGGGCAACAAGGTGGTCACTTCCGCCAACCCGGTCTCGAACGAAGCGAACGACGTGACCAGAGTCCCGGCAGTAGCGGCGAGGCCGGCCAACCCGGCGGCGGGTCCCGCTATCGGCAGAGACCCGAGGGCGCCGCCTAGGCCGGTGACTGATGTCCCGAGGCTGGCGATCTGGCCGGCGGCGTCCTGGATGCCGGCGGTGTTCACATCAACGTCGACGCTGACCCGTTGGCTCAGCCTCGATATCAGGCTTTCCGCTTCCCGCACGTCACCGGTCGCTACCTCGACCGCGACATCGACGGTGTCAGACAGACCGGCGATCAGACCTTCCGCCGCGGCGAGGTCCCCAACGCCGACTTCGACGCCGACGTCAACGGTGCCGCCCAGGTCAGCGATCAGACCTTCCGCAGCGGCAAGGTCACCAACGGCCACCTCCGGGCTGATGAGCGGGCTCAGCCCTTCAATGGCAGCGAGGTCAGACACCAACGAATCCAGGCCGGTGGAGTCAACGTCAATGCCGACGCTGACGGACCCGTTCAAGCTGGCGATCAGGCCTTCCAACGCCGTGAGCTCGTTAATGGCGCTGTCAGCTCTGATCTCGATTTCTACAACGCGGGGGGCCATGGGCTCTCATTGTTCCACGTCGCCGCGCAGGAACCGATGCCGGATCCGGCGGCGTTGCTCCAGGATGGACATGGACGCCAACGGGTTCACCAGTAGCGACACGGCAAAGTCCAAAGCGACCCACCGGCCGGTCCCCCACCGTTCGATCATCACGTCGTCATACCCCGCGGCGCGGGAATGAGCAACAAACGCGATGGTGTTTTCCGCCGCCACGGCGGCTACTGCAAAAAAGAATCAGGGTCCGTGAGGATCCGGTTCAGCATCCCGTTGATAGCGGACCGGGCGTCAGACGCTGTGACCCCGTCGCGTTCTTCTTTGGACTTCTGCAGCCACGCCAGCTGGTCCCGCCGGTACTTCGCGGACGTTTGAGGCCCGAAGATCTGATCGATCATTGCTGATACCTGAGCGAGACCGTCACCTGCCTGGGTGGCCTGAGCGGCCAGAATCAGGATGTCGCGAGTTTCGCTGTCGGCGAGGTCGAGACGGACTTCGTACCGTCCCCACGGGAAATTCAGGATTACCGGGTCCTGCTCGGTGGCGCCGGTTTCGTTCACCGGCGGCGGGACAGGGTCGCGCTGCTCCTGTCCTGGGACAGGCTCTGGTGGCCGCACTGACGGAGACACCGCCCGCATTGACGCCGGCAGCGGCGGATGCTCCGGTTCCGTGTTGGTGATGAACTCTTCGAAGTCGATCTCTTTGGGGGCGTTCGGGTCAGTTGTCATGGCGGCCACGTTACCCGTCGCGCCGGGGTCAACCGATGAGCGATTCGAGCTTCGCTCGGAACCCGGACCAGCCGCCGGTCTCCCACGTGCTGATCGTCCCGGTCAGCCTCGGTCGGGTGCACCGCCGGCCGGGCGGCGCGCACCGGGCGAAACACTGGCACCATTTGTCTTCGATGCCCATAGCGAACGCGTTCATTTCCCGGGACCGCCAGAACGCGTGCGACGTGGTGGTGTGATTCTGGTTGCCGGCGGTAGGGCAGTCATGCGGGTCCGATGGGTACAACGGCGGGACCTCCCCGCATTGCTGGCACTCCCCGAGGATTGAATGGTCACCGTCGCACTGCGGGACGGTCTGGTCCAGGATCGTGGGGGACCCGCACCGGCCGACCACGAAATCGAACTGGTTGAAACACATTGTCACGCACGCCGCCCGGTCGTACTCCATCCGGATACCGGACGGCGAAAACAGCATGAATGAGCACTGGCACGGCGGAAGGTTCGGCAAACCCGCAGAACCGCGCCCGTACCCGGTGTGGGATGCGTACCGGTGCTTCACCTTTGGGAGCCCGCACGCAACAGCGATCTGTTGGGCGGCGGTGAGCAGGCAGCACCCGGCGCGGAACGGTAGGTCAGCCAGCTTGTCCGGCATCACCTCGACCTGGTCTATGTCGATGAGCGTCACGTCAGAATCCCATTTCGTCCATGGATTGGTTCACGGCCTTATCCCACGTTTCCTGAGCGGTGACCTTGTTCCACCACCCGAGGTGAGGTTCCCTGTTGTCCCAGTACGTGCCGTAATCAAACTCGAGGACTCCGGCGCGGGTCGTTGATTCCAGCACGGCGAACAGGTTGGCCGGGCCGTCCACCAGGTCCACGCCCAGAGACAGCGCCCCGGTGTCGAATGGCATGTCCGGATCTTCACGGGCCATCTCAATGAAGATCTCGACGGCGCGAACCATGACCGCTTCAAGGTCCTCGAGCAGTTCGTCAGCCAGGTTCACTTCCCGGTCACCGGGTCAACGGTCACCACACCCCCACCACCGGCACCGGCTGTAAGCGGTTCTGCGGGCGGCACGGGCGGGTCGGGTGGAACGATGGGGCCGATGTCGTCGCACACCGGAGGAGGTGACCACGGCCCCCCAGCGGGAGTGTTCGGGGGGAACAACGGATCCGTGGCCGGGTTCCAGTTCGATTCGATGAACACCCGCCCGGTGTAGCGGGCCTCGTCCGGGTCAAGGATCCGGCTCGTGGACCCGCTCCGGTGGTACCGCATCACATGAGCCCCGACGCGGTCAATGTCGCGCTGATCGATCGTGTACGTCCGGACGCCGTCGTTGTAGCTGGTCACCTTCCCCTTGACTTTGCAAAAGCTGGACCCGTAGTGCTTGAGCACCTGGGACCACCACATCATGTCCCGCCACCGCAACACCACCGGCGGCGGCGCAGCCCCGTACCGCACAATCACAGACCACGTGCACGGCGACCCGTTGACCGCGTTCGGGTCCTGCAGCGGGTACATCCCCTGATGATTCACCAGCAGGTGATAGTCCTCGATCGACCAGCCGGACGTACCCACAGACACGCCGTTCACCCGGACGTCGATCAGTTCCAGGATCGGATACCCGACACCGCCGGACATCGGATCCCGCAGTTCCAAACCGTTGCGTTCGCACCCGCAGGAACACGGGCATCCGCACGGCTTACATGGCCGGAGTTGAGCGATGCAGCAACACCCCGGGTACCGGCGCGCCGTCTCATCGAACGCCATGTCGTTGGCCAGGTCAAGTTCGCATTGAAGCTGCTCAGCGGTGAACAGGTGAGCGCACGGATACAGGCCTTTACCGAAGTGCGGGTTTGGCCATGACCGGCACCCGGGCCCGCACGGCATCATCGGCGCGGTCAGAAGCGTTGACGCTCCGCCGGCAGGATCATCATCGGGTCCGGTTTCTTCATCCATCAGGTCCCCATCGTAAACCGGGCGCGACTCGGGGGGCCGACCGAAGCCGACCCCCCGAAGCCACTGCACTCTGGTGAATGGCCGATCCTATGCTGCGGCCCGTAGCAGCGGGCTCACCTCTGCGTCTTTGCTGCACGACGGGCACGAACACGCCAGCACACCCAACGCTTCGAGCTCTGCGGCCTGCTCATAGGTCACATACATTTCAGACCATGGGGTCGTCACGCCGGCGCCTCGAGGGTCGATCCCCCACGGGTCAGCGAAGTTCGCGTTCGTTTCTGATGTCGCGGTGAAGGTCCGGGGCTTGAACCCCTGACCGCGTTCGATGACCAGGCCGTTGGTCTTGAACCGCAAGCACCGCTGAATCAGTGCCACATAGGCAATGTCGGGGTGACGCTTTTTTCCGCACCATGCGTTGTGGAGCGTGATCAACCCCATCTTGTGCGGGCACGTCGCGTTCTCAACCGAGCACGAAGGGCACTTTGACACGTCCTGTTCGGTGGGCTCCCAACCCAAACAGGCGCCGGTCTCCGGGTCGATGATCTCCTGGGCCCAGCCCTGCAGCGCCCAGAACTTTGGCATCTCGGTGGCGCACGTGGTGATCTCGTTTTCCCACCCGGTCCGAACCGGGTCGGTCTCAACCTCATGGCACGGCTCACCGGTTTGGCCGCTCTCATCGGTGATGGTGGTGCCTTCCCGAAACAGTTCGGTCAGCTTCAGGTTGCTGATGCTGCAGTAGGCAAACGCCGGGTTGGTTGGGTCCACGATCCCGGTGCAATCTGTCGGGACCACGATGGTCCGGCAGATGTCATAGGCCGCATAGGAAATGTCTTCAGCCATGATCGGCCTCCTCAGTTGATTCGGTTTCTTCGGTGTTGCCGTCCATGGTCTCACTCTCATGGTCCGGTATCGATAGGACGATCATGGTGGCCAGTTCCCGGGTGGTGGTTTGCAAAGACCAGGTGAGCCCGTGGACGGCGGCCATCTCGACCAATCTGTCTCGTGTCAATGATTGGGTCAGCACGTCGACTGACGCGGTCTGGTCATCGGACATGACGACCCGAACGGATGGTCGACCGGCCGGCCCCGGCGTGATGCCGGCGGCTTTGGCTTCGGTTTCGTTCTGGGCGCGCTGATCCCGGTACTCGGTGGGTGTCATCTCGGCGCGTTCCCACCAAGGGATCACTACTCCGGCAGGCAGGCGGGTCATGGCTGCGGGAACGTCGACACGTCAGGCGTGTGGTTCACTCGGCGGGCGGGGACACAAAGCACACCATCCACCGAAACGTCGGCGGTCTCGATCCACTCCAGCTGATAGTTCCCTTCACACCGGCCGGCCGTGTTGATCTTGGTCCACTTGTCGTCGCCGATGTTGCGGCCCCACACGTCCCACGTCACGCAGTAGTAGGACCCCTGCGGCTGCAGAACGAAGACGCCTTCGTTGTTGTCTGGTCCCCCGGCCAGCGGCCTGGGGCTCACGTTGTGGCCAAGCGGGCACGTAGCGTACGTCAGAACCGGGCAGTCACGGTAGGTACCCAAAACCGACGGGTACACGCCTTCGTACTGGCTCAGCAGCCCGTCAGCGCCCAGGAGCAGCTTCCCGCCCTGAGCGACGCTGTTCGTCGACAACGAATCCGGGCCGACTCCCGACTCCATGCTCTCGGCTGGTGAACCGTCAGCGTTCTTGACGTTGATCGCAACGTCGACAACTTCGTACTCGTCCTTGTCGGGGCACATGATCCGGGTCGGTACTGCGATGCAACGCGATGCAATGAACACGTCTACTCCTTCTCTTCGGTCAGCGGGTCAGCGTCGAAAGCCGCGGCCGCTTCCTCTTTGGTTGCGAACAGGCCAGCCTCGACCAGGCCACCGATTGCTTCGTCTCGCGCTTCGGTCTCGGTCATCGGGCTGTGCTGCCCGTCGGCCATCAACGCTTCCTCAGCTTCGGCGATCAACTCATCCGGCGGCACCGACGGATCATCGACGACAGATACTGGTCCTCTGCCTCGCCGTTCAGCGTTGCGGGCCCGCGACGCTTCCACCTCGTCGTTGGTTAGTCGTCGTCTTGATTTCATGTGGTCTGCTCCACCCCGAAGTTGTGACCGGCTTCTATCAGTGCTTCGATCAGCCCGGATTCGTTGAGCTTCGATCGGTCGACGATCCGGTATTTCGTCGCGAGTTTCCGCAGCGTCGCCACAGTGACAGCCGCTGCTATCGCGGCCCGGTCCTGACTGAATACGGACAGGTCAACAATCGCTGCAGAGTCCGGGGCAGCGTTGAAAGTTTTGGCGATGTCAGCGGCCACGCCATCGCTCTCGACGTCTGCGACGGCGAGCGCAACCAAATCATCTGAGTCGATGGGGGCGAACCCGTCGAGCGGCAAGTCAGAAATCTCGATTGCGTGCTCGGTGATTCGCACGTACTGGGTCATGACTGGCCTCCAGTGACGATTGTGCGGGGGACCGTGACGAGCGCAGCTTGGGACCGTAGCCCTACATACGCTCGGGACCATGGCGTGTCCTGGGGGGCGCCTTCGCGGAGGCGGTGCCGGACCTGCACCCCGATGCTCGCCGAAGCGGGAATGTTGAGCAGATGCTGCGTGTCAACGCCGCCGTGCTCCCATTCGTACTGCAGAGGTTCGGTAGAGAGCGCCTCAGTGCGCTCGTCGCTGTACGGGTACGCCCGGTTCGTGTGCGTGGCCACGACAGTGCCGTTGACCAGATAGCGGGCGTCGATCAGGTGATAGATCCGAGTGTCACGGGCGTAGTGAAGCAGCGTCCCGAGGTCCGTGGTGGCCAGGCCGTCGGTGATGCAAGCGGCCGTGGTGAACGTTGCGATGGTGCGCCAGTCCACGATCGTGGTCCACGCTGCAGGGATTCGGGTCCCGGTGGTGATTCCCAGCCAGCCGGTCGGGTTCGACGAGTGAGTCCACGGGCCGGTGCAGGTCAGCATCGGCTGATGCCATGATTCGCCGGGGGCCAGAACGTACGGGTCGCATCCTTCGACGATCTCCTTGCACTGGACTTTGCCGTCGTCTGTGACGCACCACACGAGACGGGTCCGCGCTGCGGTCATCGGTCTACCCTCAGCGCAACGTTCGCCGTTGTCGCACTCTCAACGTTTGCCGTTGTCGCCCGCTTCACTGGTGTGCCTTCGCCCGATGCGGTCGTTGGTTCGCAGGTGGTGTTGTCGACGATCTGCTGCAGGAGAGCGTTGGTGGCGTCTTGCTTGTCGCACAGATCAGCCAGACCGGGATCGGGGGCGGCGCCTTTCGCGACCTGGGTTGGCTGCGGGTCGAGCGGCGCGGTGCAGTCAGCGGGGATCGGATCTCCTGACGACCGGAACTGGAACCGTCGGCACGAGCGACGGCCACCGGCGAACTCGGCGTCTGCGCCTTCGACGCCGTTGTTCCACGCTTCGGAGTATGCGGCTTCGCACCCGGCGACGTCATTCTGCTGGGTTGACGTGACGGTGGTGACGTTCCCTGCTGTGTTCACGGTGACGGTCCGAGTGTCGATGACGAACCGAAGCCCGCCAATCGTGTACGTGCAAAGCTGGAAATTCGACCCGATCTGGTTGTTGATCTGGTTCAGCAGCGCGGTGCCACTTTGCCCCATCGTGAACGATGCGGTGTGGCCGTCATCGGTGACGGTGATTGTGTCGGTCGCCCGGCCGAGCCAAGCGATCGCCGCTACCGACTGCAGGCAGCGGCCCTGCGGCGTCGGTGCCGTGTTCAGCTTCCCGGGCAGGAACGTGGGGCACTTGGATCCGCCGGGGTACACCGTTTGGCCGTTCTGGTCGATGCCCTGGACCCAGCAGACCGATTCGCCGTACCGGTCGTCTGACTGGTCGCAGATCCACCCGTCAGCGGTGTGCCATGTCGGTGTCACTACCGCCGGTGGTTCTTCGACGGCCGCTCCGGTGGCGCAGTCGCCGTAGTAGTTACCCTCGCCTAGTTCGTGGGGTACGACATCGTCGTTGTCGTCGAGCGTGTACGGCACGACCGTGCGGACACCATCGCAGTCTTCGATCGAGATGAACACGCCCCGAGTGATAACCGTGAATGCGGGGTTGCCGTCGCCGTCGAGCACCGGGTTGCCGTCGGCGTCGAGCGTCGGGCTGATCTCGCATACCGGGCCGATGTTCGTCGTGGGGCAATCTGGCACAGCGGCGAACTGTGGGTGCGCTGGCACTTCGCAGTTGCGGTACAGGCAGCCCTCGGGTCGACCCTCGATGGCGACGGTGGTTCCGTCTTCTTGTACGGCCTGCCACGTCTCGGTGATCGTCCCGTCAGGCTGCTTGGTGATGCACTGCCAGAACCGTTCGGGGGTGCCCGGCTGGATCGACAGTGGCAGGTAGATCACGCGACCGTCTCGGCGTCCGCCGATCGTCGTCGACTTGACCCGGATTGGGATGATGTCGCCCGGGCAGCAGTCCGCCCAGCCGAAGGCCCCCCATGGGGTGAGCGGGTTGCCGTCGGGCCCGGCGTTGCCGTACTCGTTGCCGTTCGCTTGGGTTTTGACTGTGGTGCTGCCCTTGGCTGCGGACAGGCACTTCGACAGCCAGCTATTGATGTGCGCCCACCGGTTCGAGTAAGCACTCGATGCGTCATAGCCGGGGACGGCATGGACCTGGACCAGACCGTTCGACATCGTCATTTCGAGCCGTATGTCGTCAGTCGGGATCGGGAGCGCACCGGGACCGATAGGGCGCGGTTCGCCGACGGTGTGATTGTCGAGAGTCAACACGTCGGACTGTCGGCACCACTCAACCCAATCAACGTTGGGCTGCGCCAAGATCGCGCACTTGAGGTCTTTGATCAGTTGAGCGAGATTCATGCTGATCCTTGCAGCTTGGGGACCCCGGACACCTTGCCCATTGAGATCATTCGTCCGATTCGTTGGCCGCGTTGATGGCCGCGACCAACTGAGAGCGGTTGCCGGTGGCCTTCACGTCCAGGCGCTTCGCTTCGGTGACCAGTTCGTCCTTCGGCATGTCCTCGGTAAACACACGACGGATCGAAGGGCCGAGTACAGGCGGGCCGAAGTCAACCGGGGCGCGATCTTCTGGCAACGGGACGTCCAGCGCTGCCAGTTCGTCGGCGTCGGTGATGACCTTCGCCCAAGTGCTGTATGCAGCAACCTCGGCGTCGAACTCGTCCGGTTCGACATCCATGAAGTTCGTTACGATCTCGTCGGCGGGTCGGCCCATGGCCTCGTATCCCCTTGGGAATTGGATAGCGATGGTGCTCATTGGGCACACTTCCTTTCACGGATAAATAGGATGACCATCGACGCCGCGTAGAACTCGACAGAAGAACCAGCGGTGAGGCTGTTGACTGTTATTTCCTGATCGACGGTGAACACGAAAGTGGAGCCGCCCGGCTGCGTCGAGGTGATCAGCATGTATGTCGGCGTCGATTCGGTGTCGCCCGATTCGAGATCGGGTGCGACCACCGTGTCGCCGTTGCCGTTCATCGGGGAGGCGGGAACACCGCCGCCAATCGAGTACACGGACCGGAAAGCGATGCGGCCGTTATCGGCACTTGATTTGGCACCGAAACCTCGTGCCCCGGGGTTCACGAAAGCGACGAAGCGGCCTCCGCACTTCGGGACCGTGAACGACCGTGTGAGCGTTTGCCCGATCAGTCCTTCGTCGCCGGGTCCGATCTCGATTACAGCAGTATTTGAGTTGGGGCCACCGTCGAAAGATGCGTTGTGGCACTCGTCGGTGACGACGCCTTTGACGCTCGTGAAGGTTCGCTTGATCGCCTTGTTGTCGGTCGTGCATTCGACAGTTGCGATTGCGTCGTCAGGCAGGCAGCCAGCCGACAGGACTGTCCCGTCTGGGTTGAGGATCGTGATGACCCGAGCGTCAGCGGGTGCGCCTTCTGCGCCAGTGCCGGTGTAGTCGAGACCTGCGATGGGGCCGACCGTGATCTGGACATCGTCCGAGATCGGGTTGCCATCAGCGTCCAACAGGTTGCATGCCTGAGCGAACGCGACGAACTGCGCCTTCGTGATCGGGTCACCAGCGGTGCCCGTCTGCGGGTAGACGTTCGTGGTCTTCGTTTGCGGTGGTTGTGGGCAGGCCGTCATGTCAGCATTCCTCTTCTTCGATGGGGACTTCGGTCCCGATTACTCCGGTGACCGATCCGGCCCCGTCAATGGTCACTGCTTCGCCGTTACCACAGAAGGTGGCCTCGCATCCCGGCTGCACATACTCGGTGTACTCGTTGCCGTCCACGCCGACCGTGGTCACGGCCACGGCCTGGTCCTCGACTTCGCAGTCAGGATCAACCGACGCTTTCACCGTGACACTGCACACGTTCTCCAGGATCAGTGGCGCGGTGCCGTCCATGACACCGTCGACAAGCGGTTTGGTGTTCCCGTCGAGTGGCACACCGACGATCTGGGTGGTCGCCGGTGGGCCGCCGATGTTGACGCCGCACGGTGCCAACACGTAATCGACTCCTTCGGTCAGACCTTCGATCGGACTGTCGATCGGCGTGAGTCCGCCGTTCTGAGTCCAGCTCCGCGGTTTGATCGTGCCGTCGCCGGCCATGACCACTTCGAACTCGCCGAGCTTGCAGGTGAAATACCCTTCGTTGTCGCCGCTGCCTGGGGTGAGGACTTGGACGCAGCGCCGGATCAGGTCGCAAACACCGAGCTGCGCGCCTTCGGGGATCGTGTCGGACTTGGTGAACCCGTCGTCTGACAGGTACCCGACCGGGATCATTGCGCCGTCTGGGCCCTTAATGAAGCAGACCGAGATCTGATCGCAACCGTTCAAACAGTAGTCCCGCAGCACGGGCGTGCTCTGCACGGTGACGTTGATGTCTCCCAGTTCGGCGATCGCTTCCGCGATGGCCTCACCGAGTCCTTCGATGTCGAAGTCAACTTCGATCGTGGTTGGTGGGCAGTAGAGGTCATCGGCCGCTGTCGGTTTGTTGACGCTCATTGCTTGTCCCCCTCTACCGCAGGAAGGGGGCACCCGCCCAGGATCGTCGGCGCAGCCGCAGCGAAACACGGGTTCCACACGCCAAGCGTGTGGATCTCCCACACCGCATCAACCATGTTGTCCAAAAGTTCAATGCTCGCCGCTGGGCTCACCAGGTTCGCGCGGTTCACCATTACGGGGTCAGACACGGCCGCAAGGATCGGGCCGGTAGCCCACGTGTACCCGTTGGCCACACCCGCCGCCGGCGGCGGGATCGCCTGCGGGGTCGCCTCAGGAGGGCACCCAGCAGTCAAACATTCAGCGGCCGGTACCACCGGATCTCCGTTGAAATCGACGCCAACACCGCCGTCCAGGTTCAGCCAATGCCCGGCAGCGTCAGACGGTCCGCCTTCGAGCTCGACCAGCCCGTTGCACTTCCGAAGCTTGTATACGCCGTGGCCAGGGACATGAGACACGCCGCGGCCGGCTTTGTTTTTGATGCGCCATGCGTCCATCCCGGCCAGCGCGTCGTCGATCTCGAGGTACCCGGAAGCCAGGTTCATCGCGTAGTCACGAATCGCAGGGCTTCGGGTGTAGTGCCCGGTGAACAGTTCCCGGGTCATCATGTCCGAAGCGCACCGCAACAACCGTTCGCGTGCTTCAACAGCCAACCCCTCCGGGGTGTTGCACGCCAGGTCGCCGGACGCCGGCACGTACCACGTGCCGGGCCGGAACTCCACGGTTACGGTCTTGATCGGGGCGGCGATCTTCGCTATCGGCCACGCCGGACCTTCAGCAGGTTGGACGCTGGGGTGCCATTGCACCAACCCCAGGTTGTTCCTGGTTCGGGCGGGGACTTTCACGCCGCCATCGTCGATGCACTCGACAACGGTTGGCCAACCGTTGATCGACTCGCAACATACGACGGTCAACCGGACGCCGTTGCGCCAGTTCCGGTTCGGGACCGCGTCGCCAGGGGTCGGCGCCCAAACGTACGGGTTGGCGCGCAAGGCGTTCGCGTTGGCCACCGCGGCGGCTTCGCGCTCCACGGCGTCTTCGATCTCGTTGACGCTGCGCAGCTGCGGGATCTGGTCCAGCCGGAACGTGGCGTCAGTGATCAGCGAAAACAGGCGGGAAAGTTTCCCGTCGCCGACCAGCTGCAGAGCGTGCATCAGTGCCTTTCAGGTTTGCGTGGTGAGCCCACATTCCCGAGAGCAGGCAACCATGGTGGTGGTTACCTGCCCTCGGGCTTATAGGCCGTGGTCACGGGGTATCAGGTCGGGCAGGTCGCCAATGGGGCCATACAACCAATACGGGCGCCGGTCCACATCAGGTTCTTCAGGTTGATGGTGAACGCCTTGTGGCAGCCGTCTTTCCCGAGACCCTCATGGGTTTCCTGGAACATCCCGAAGACCCAGTTGCTCTTCGCGTAGGCCGGGGTGACCTGAGCGCCGAACCCGATCGATGGGCGGCGCAGAGCAAAGAAGTCTGAGCGGTCATAGATCCGGATGCGGTAGTCGCACCCGAACTTCCACGCGGCGTATTCCGTCGCGTTCGCCGCGCCGAGGCCGCTGTTCTCTTCGGTGGGGAATGAAGGAGTCGGGAACGGCGACGTTTCATCGCTGGCCAGGTCCAGCATTGACTTGATGGTGAACGTTGCGTCACCCTCGAACGCTGATGTGAGCAGCGAAGCGAGTTCTTCGCGGCCTTCGTGGCACGCACGTCGGTTGTCCCAGCCGAGGATCTTGGCCATGCCGGCGGGGATAGCGACGGTGTAGTCGCCGGCGGTGGTCCGGTCGTTGAACTGACCGGAACACGTGAGCGTCTGCACGATCTCTTCGAGGACCGGGATAGCTCCGAGCTGTTCGCCGGCAGCGTTCGCGAACCCGCACGCCGGGTCGGCTACATCGATGTTGACCCAGTGGGAGAATGAATCGATCTGAGCGAGGCGGTACTTGTTCCGCTCACGGATGAACGCGGTTTGCAATGACCGGCGGGCGGCGCTGATCAACTGCTCGTTGCACGCCTCCAATTCTTCCGGCCATTCCATGCACGCAGCGATCGAAAGCATCCGAACCTTGGACTTCGGTACGCATCCGGGCACGTAGCACTGCTTCTGCAGCGCGAGCATCGCGGCGTGAAGTTCCGCCTTCGGTTCGCCGTCAGCAATCGACCCATACCAGGCGTCTCGAGCTTCGCAAAACTTTTTGCGGCGCTCGTCATCCCATACGGTCATGCCCTGGGTGACCAGCGGCAGTTCCCGGTAGTACTCGAGCTCGCACGTTGGAGCGGAGTACTCCTCGAATTCGTCGGCCAGCGGATCAAACATGGTCCGGCAATCCGGGATTTCGGTTCGCTGCGTTGGGACCACAGGGCAGTCACCGGTCGCTGACGCCTGGACACGGGCCCGGGCCCGGTCAGCGTTGGTGATGCCGTTGGCGTGGACGATCTGGCGGGACTGCGCCAGGTCGATGGTGTTGGCCGGGTTCACGCCGGGAGCGTCGATCCGGTACGAACCGAACTTCACGCCGGCCGGCATCAGCCCGCTGGACTGGTTCCCGGCGTTGTTCGACAGGTAGCTCGAGAACTGTTCAGCGATGTGGGCGTCGGTGATGTCCTGCCCGACGGTGATGTGTTCTTCCGCGCCGTTCGTGAACGCTGACGCGGCGACCATGCGGGCAGCGCGGCGTGGTTGCGCTGGGACCGGGGCCGGGGCCGGCCCGCCGCCACCGTTGGCGGGTGGGGCGCCGCTGATGAGAGATGCGGGGTCACGGTTGAACGTGGTGCCACCGGACCAGTTGACCGGGGCGCGTACCCCGTTGGCGAGCACTGCCACAGGCGTGACTACGCCGTCTTCGCCAACGACCAGGTCGATATCGACGCTGGTCACCGGCGGATCAGCTGGCGCGTTCGGGTCCGCGGGCGGGTCGGCTGGCGGAGCGTTCGGGTCCGCGGGCGGCGCCGGCGGAGAGTTGGCAGCGTTCGGGTCCGCGGGCGGGTCGGCTGGCGGAGCGTTCGGGTCCGCGGGCGGCGCCGGCGGCGGGTCGGCTGGCGGATCGGGCAAGGCGTTCATCCGGGCGATGCGCTTGTCGGCTGCCTCGCTCATCACCAGGTAGGGGATCAGCGCCTGTTCTGATGCGTCCATATCCGCATCCAAGCCCGTCGTCTGGGCCGTGGACAACAGCGTCTGAAACGCGGTGCGGGCTTCGGTCACCCGCGCCTGGAGCGCTGGTAGCTCAATGGTCGATGTTTCTGCTACCAGGGCGTCCATCTCGTGGACGGTGGCGCCTTCGGGTGCGGGGCCTTCAAACGGGACCAGGCTGGCCGGGCCGTCGGCAGTGTTGATGGTGTAGAGCACACCATCAATCAGGACATAGATCATGGGAGGATGCCTTTCAAATGTGGGATCGGTGGAACACGACCAACAGAAAAGACCGCCGTTTTGGGTTGGTTACCCGGACCGGGGAACCTGAAACGGGTTGTTCTGATGGTTACAGCGCACCGAACCGGCATCGCCAACGGCACCGAAGGTAGCACCCAGCCGCGCCGGTACCCCTATACCGGGGGTTATAATCTGGGCATATGGCAACCCTTGATGACCTCACCCCCCTCGCAGAAACTGTGTCCCGGCTCGAACCGGAACTCCACGCGGCGATCACGGCCCGTAACCAGATGATCGGTGAACTACTCGCCGACGGCGTATGCACCCAGCTTGAGATAGCAGAAGCGATCGGTGTGACCCAGCCAGCGGTGAACCGGATATGGCGCCGCGAGAAAATCGCTGCGCACTCCTAACCCGGTGGTACCGGACCCCACCGCAGACCAGTGAACCATCGGCCGTGATCATCGACCGCCGGCGGGACCTTCATCTCTCCGTCGGCCCACGGCGGTTCTGGCGGCATCATGTTGTCGCCTTGGAGCGACGGCACCCACCTGGTGACTTTGCCCCGCAGATCGCCAATCTGGCCGCCTGGAACTGACATCGGCTGATACCGCCGGCCCGGTGACCGCCGGTTCGGTCGGTACAACACCCTGGACAACGTGGTCCTGACCGACAGGTCCTGGTTGAACATCGCGAATTCGATGAGCCCGACAGCTACCCCCAACGATGACCACCGGACCGGTTCAGCGAACATGCCCACCCACCGGATCACCGAAGCGTGCACAACGTCGAGGGTCACCAGAATCGATTCGTCCATTGACGCGGTCAAACCCATGTTCTGCGTTTGGAGGTTCATCGCATAGGACGTCATTGCTTTGCGGTTCAATTCCGGATCCGGGGCGTACGCGCTGACTTCGCTCGCTGATCGGTGCACCAACGCCATCACCAGGTCGTTGGCCGCAGCTATAGACACCCGGTCTCCGGGCGTCACGTTCACAGACACCGCATGTGACAGCGGGTCATCCATTGGGACCCTCATCGTTGCGTCCGTCGTTTCGCTGCGCGGCGCTCCCGTTTCGTTGCAGCGGCAGCGCGGCGGTCCTCCGATGCTCTGGTGGACCGGGACGAACGGCGGGTATCAGCCGGTGATCCACCGTCTGATACCCGTATCAGGTTCCGGAGATGCCCGGCTATTTTGCGTTCGGCGGGGTCGTTCAAATAGACGGTGACGGTCCCGTCGTCGGCTGTTACCTGCCGGGCGGGGACGGTGATAGACCCGACTCGGGCCTCGATGGGTTCAGTTGTTGCCATCCCATCACGGTAGTTCAGACGCTGATCTGACGGGCGCGCGATCGGACCCGCTCCCGTTCCATTTCCTCCATGAGCGGAGCCATAGCGGCCCCCACGGCTTCGGTGAGAGTTTTCGCCATCGCGTCAGCGGTGACCGAAACGGGGGCATCGCCGCCGACGTTGGTGGTGCATCCGCCAGCGCACGCCTGAACAGCGCCGTGGCCGGCGCCGGCGTTGATCAACGTTTGTGCCTGTTCGGGGGTCATTCCTGTGGGGATCTGAAGCTGCATTGCAGTGCCTTTCGTTGGGGCATAGGTAGCGTTGGCCATCACCACGATACGTGATGTGGCCTGAACGATCTGGCCGGATGCGTCGCGGACCACGTCGTATCCGGACCGGCGAAGGATCCCGAAGAACTCATCATTGGTGTTCTGTGCGGGTTCGGGTTTGATTCCGTGAGGTAGCCCACCACGGTTCACCAGGACAGGTCCCAGCGGTTCTACATCTCCGAGTTCAGGGACCCACCGCCAGTCGCCGGACAGGACACCACCGCGGAGCCGTTCAACTCGTTGGTTGGTGACTCCGGGCAGGATCGCTCCGAGGTACCAAGCGACCTGTGGGCGTTCACCGGCGGCCGCTGGGCGCCATCCGCCGCCGGCAGCCTGGACCATTTCCATGATCCGGCCGCGGGACCCGGCGCGGCGCGGGTCGTTGTAGTGGCGCATCGCCGCGTAGATGTCCTCGTCCATGGCGTGGCCGTCCCACACTGGAAGGAACCCGGAGGGGATCTCCAGGTGTTTCCCGTCCGGTCCGGCCGCGATCGTGGCGCCCTGGTGAAACGCCTGGTTATCGGTCTTGGATGGCGGCGGAATCCAGCACCCGGTAGCGCAGTCGTCGCAGTCGCAGTTATCGCCGTGCGGGCTCGAGTTGTGGCATTGATCAAATTCCCAGGCGACGATTGCAACGCGGCCTTGCCCGTCGATGTACGGCGGGGATGTGGTGGTCCGACCGGCTGGGACGTTCAGGAGCCATTCTGCCGGCGGGTGATCACCGAACGGTGTCGGGTAGATGTCCTCTGGTTGCCCGGGGGTGAACACCCCGGGCACTTCTCGCGCTCCTGGGGGTAGAACCAAACCGGTGGTTGTCATGGTGTGATTATGTCATCACCCCGCCGCGGGGTTCAGGCCTGCATCGCCGCCCGGGCAGCGAGCACAGCGTCAGCCAGCAGGTTCTTGTTGGCGTGGTCCTCGGTGTCTACGGCCAGGCCCTGTTCGGTGATGTACTGCTCGAGTTCGGTGCGGGAACCGCGTTTCATCACCGATTCGGTCGGGGTCTTGCCGTCATAGGCCGCCCCGGATCCCGGCGCCGGCTCCGGTTCGGCCGTGCCGCCGCCGATGGGCAGGCCGACATCATCGCCCTGGTCATCACCATCAGGCCCGTCAGCCTGGCCATCAGCATCATCGTCGATTGGTGTGGGGTCCGGATCGTCCTCGTCGATGGCGACGCCGTTGGCCGCGGCCAACACGTTCATGTCGACCGGTTCATTCCGGGCGATAGCGATCATCTCGGATTTGGGGACCGATCCGGCGGCCATGAACCGGTTCAAAGCGTCGGAACGTTCGTCGCCGTACGCGCGGATGATCGTGATCAGCGCCTCTTCTGAGAGGGCGTCATAGTCCGGGTGGCCATCAGTTGGCACAGACTGCGCCTCAGCGGATTGACCGAGGCGGGGAGCGCCGGCCGGGACAGCGTTGGCCTGCAGCGTCTGTTGATTCGCTGGGGTTTCCGGGCGGTCCCCCGGTTTGGGGTGAGCGTCGCCGGTCAACAGTTTCGCCTTGGCCGACGCCACGGCCAGGACCCGCCATGCGCGGCCGGCGTTCGGGTTGACCGGCACAAACGTGGAACAGATCTCGACTCCGTTCACGTGGAACGTCACCTCAGCCTCGCTTTCGTTGTTGGGGTCGGATACGACGGCTGTTTCGACTGCAGCTATTGAAGACATGAACAGGGTTTCCTTTGGGGTTGGGTTCTCAGAATACTTCGTTGGGATCAGCGTCAGGGGTGATGAACGCGGTCTGGTTCCTCCACCCGCAACGGCACATGTAATGAGCGCCTGGGTGGTGCACATCGCCTCGCGGCCACGGCTCGGAGTTGATCGGGAGAACATCCCTCATGATCGGGTCATCGATATCGGTGACGGTGCCGTCATGAATGAACGATGTGCCGGCGCCGTCAATGTGCACCTGCAGGTTCTCCAGAGCGACACCGTTCATGTTCAGCTGCCACGTGGACTTCACCACCCGCAGATCGTCGACCGTTTCAACGTCGGGGGATTCCGCGACCAGGCGCCCGATTTCTTCGAGGTCAGCGCGTAGCCGGTCACTGATCTGGATGCCTGGGGTGCGCGTCGCTACCGCTTGCACAGGCGCCGGTGTGACATTCGAGTGAGCGGCGATCGCCTCGGAGATGAGGCGCTGCCCGATCGGGCCGCACCCCAAACAGTCTGTGCCGGTGACCCCTCCGCTGACCGGGAACCCGGCGCTGTCACGGTTGACGAACCCATCCGGGTCAAGTTCAGCGCCGCCGGCCAACGCGACGACGTGGCGGGTGAGCCCGGCCGGAGCGATCAGCGTCTGGTCGGTGCCGTCATGGCCGCTACCCAAACGGTCCTGGACGAGTTCTCGTAGCAGCCGAGAGAATTCGTCCACCGCCACCTGAGCGTTAGCGGTCATGTCCATCACCGTTTCCGGGTCATAGGTCACCCCAAACCGTTCTTCGGCCGCGTCGATGACCTGGTTAATGCCGTCGGTGAGGATGCGGCGGGTGTGGTCGGTCGCGTTGTTGATTGGCCCGTCGATCGACCCGTCGATTTTCCCGGGGCGGAGCTCGACAGCCGCGGCCGCTACCGCCCACGCAGCAGCGTCAGCTTGCACCGCTCCCGGTTCCGCTTCCGCTTTCTTGAGGCGGCCTACCCGTTCCAGGGCGGACAACAACCCCAGTTCAGCTGCCGAATCAATTTTCGGCCACACCGTCCTGGTGATCTGTTCCCACACCCCAGTCAGATCAGATAGGGCGCCGTTCAGCGCCGGGAACGGACCGGTGGGGGTTGCAGCGGCTTGGACCGGTTCCGGCGTGGATCGTCGCTCCGGCAGCGCCTGGCGGCGTTCTGCGAACACTGCGGCGGCTTGGACCATCGCGAACGATGACCGGTCCATGGTGGCGTCTGTCAAAGCGACACCGGCGGAACCGTCGACCATGGCCATGACCCGCGCAAGTTTGGTCGGGTCGATGTCCGCAGCTATCGGCCCGAGGCCTCGGTACCGGCCCGCCTGGTCCTCGATCACAAGCCATGACTGGGCGGCGTCGGTCACTATCCACGCGTCACCGACAGGGAACGACCCGCCGCGGGTGATCCCATCGGGCGGGAAGTACTCCGCCGCGCTGAACGCTTTCTGGTGGGCGGTGTGAGCGTCGATGAGCCCCAACCGTTCCACATCCAAAGATGCGGCGGCGGCTGCGGCCACCGGCGATGTCACCGGCGGAACGGTCGCCGGCGCTGCAGGCGACGGCTTCGCTGCTTCGGCCATGGTGTCGCCTCCCATGAGTTCCCACGCCAACCACTTTTCGGATCTGGCGGCCTGGTCGGCGGCGGACGGTCGCGGCGTCCGCCCAAAAAAGTTTCGCACTTTCTGTGCGGCGGCATCGTCGAGCGTTCCGCCGGCAGCTATCCGATTTGGTGTCGACTCGTCCTGGGTGATCGGGGCGACTTCCAACGCTGCGGCAGCGGCACGGACCGCGTCATTCGGGATGTTCACAGGTCCCGACCAATAGCAGCGAACGCCCGAGCGTTCCGGGCGCGCTGCGCCACAGTGTCAGCGTCTGTGGTGCGAGGCAACCCGTCCGCCGGCGGCGGTTGCAGTCCGGTCTCATTGGCTTTGGCTCCGGACACAGCCGCCCAAAACGCAAGGTCATCAAACTGGTCAGTGGCGGGGATCAGGTCATCAGCGGTGAGACTAAACCGGTCAGCGACCACTTGACGCTTCACGCCGAGGACTTTGTACGCGTCGAGCATCGTTTTGAAGTCATTCGGTTTGACTTCCAGCGGCGAGCAGTCAAACCCGATGGCGTGGTCTTCGGGGTTCCCGTCTCCGATAGCGCGGCGCCCGGCCGGCGTGAACGCCAGAATCGGCCGGTACGCGAACCGGGTCCAATCGTCGAGTACTTCGCCCATGCTCGGGTAGACACCGTGGTCATGGAGCGCTGACCGGAGTTCGGTGCTATTCCAATATGTTTGGGAGGCCTCGCCGGCAACCAGGAACTGGATCGGGACTTTGAGGCCTTGGCCTGCCTGAATGACCATCGCGGCCAACGTCGCCAAAGTCTCTTCGTCTACGGCTCGGCCGACGTCCACCATCTCGGGTTTGGTGTGGTGCAGGAACGGGTAGAAAACGCGGGACGCCGGATCAGATCCGTTGGTGTCGCGGAACGCTCGCCCCGCGAACCGGACAACATCGGTAGCGATTTTGTTGACGCCGCCCGTAGATGACGGCGACGCCGGCAGCATCTGGTTGTTGGGCCCGTAAGAGTTATCGAAGGTGTTCACATGCGGGAGACTCATCCCACCGGTGAGATGTTCCGCTTCGAGCTGCTCGGCGCTGTCGCCGCCGGTGCTGATGAACAGGAGCCCGTTCATCAACAATCGCGAATCGACAGCTGACAGGACGTTACGCATCGATGACCGGCTGGTCCGGATCTCCGGGAGGATGCGCGCCAGGTCCACTTTGGCTTCTCCTTCCCACACGTCGCCGGGGTTGTGCATCCTTCGAAGATTTTGCGCTGGCAGTTCCACGAAGTCGGTGGACCCGGGCATCGCGTTGGGGCGGAGCTTCACCCCGAAGGTGTCCGGCCGGTTCGGGACCATCGACAACGCCATCGGGTGAGCGACACCGAAACGGATATCGCCGAACGGTCCGGTGGTTGGCCACCATGCGTGTTCCCCGATCGATGACCGGAACCGGAAGCATCGGTACATCAAATATTCTTGGGACCGTTGCGTGTGGCGAATACTGTTCACGACCGCGATCAGGCCGGCGTCGTAGGACCGTTGCCAACCGGCGGGTGTGCGGACCAGCGGCACGGGGATGCATTGCGCGGCGAGCATCGCCCGTATGTCGTTATAGAACCCGACGAACCCGGGGCCGGTTTGGTCTGCCCGGTCGACTTCCATTTGGTCTCGGGTCAGTTCAAACCGTAGGCGCTGGGTGCGGGAATTGATGTAGGTGCTCGGGTCGGCGGTGACCGGCGGCGGCGGGTTCTGGTTGAACTCGATGGGTTCGTAGTAGGGGAGCGGTTCGCGGACGGTGATCCCGGCGCCGTTCAGCGCTTCGGTGCCGGTGACCGGCGGCCGGCGGGCCGGTGACGCGTGAAGCGTCGCGTCGTTTGCGTCGATCAGGTCAGTCACGGGGTACATGATGCCATCTGCATGGGGCGACACGCGGAACAGCCCGCCAACGCAGCGAACACATACTGCGCGGGCGGGCTGTTCTCACGGGGCGACGCGGGCGGAGCGCCACCCCGGACCATCACATGTCGTCGTCCGGGTCAGGTTCGAACTCCGCGGCGATCGCCTCCGGGATCTTCACCCCCAAAATGTTCAGTGTGTTCAGGAACTGTTGCGCCGGTGGAAGGCCCCGCTTCACTGCCTGGACCATTTCACCGACCTGGCTTCGGTATGCGAGCAGCGCCGGGTTCCCATCGGACTCGAGCATCCACTTTGTCAGTGTCTCATCAGCTACCCGAACCCGGGTACCGCGCCGATTTTGGCGAACATTCCATACGTCTGTGTCTTTGGTATGTGGGTGCTCGGCTTCGGCGATCGCTACCGGATCCACATCAGTGATTTCGCCGCCAGTCAGGTACTCGATCCTGGCCTGGGTCTGATTGTCACGCGTCATCGCAATGTTGGCCACATAGCCGACCACCGCCGCTGTGGCCTGGGGGACGTTCGCCGCGTCACGGACCGCGGCCATCAGATCGTCGAACGCTTCGACCCATCCCGCCGGCGGTTCATCGCCGCGACCGTTGATGCGTTTCGGCTGTTTCGCCTTCGGTATCTTCAACTTCGATTCGCCGTCGGGCATGTGACGCGTCCAGTCCTTGCAACCCTCAGCGGTGTCAACGGTGTCAGTGTGGGAGTACCGTCGGCGCACCGACCACACGTGGCACGGTTCGCCCCGATGTTTCGCGGCGGTGGTCCCCAACGCCGCCATCGATGACAACGCCCCGGGCCCGTAATACTGCGGGATCGGGTTCCGGACTTCGCCAGACACAAACTTGACTTTGATGCCGTCGCCCTGGTGTTTGGCTTTGATGTCCGCCCGGGTCGCGGTGATCGTTCGTTTCACCTCGACTTCGCTTTTGCACTGAGACGCCAGCGACGCCCACGTCGTGTACGTCGACCGACTCGGGGTCGCTTTCAAAAACGCGGCGTACACATCCGGGTCGTTGAGCAGCTTCGCCGCTGCCACCGCTGCTTCCAATGGCCATGTCCCATCCGCCACCAGCCTCGATTCGGTCTCCGGGAGTTCCATAATCGCGAGCCGTTGCGTAACCCACTTCTTCGATTTTCCCAGGTCTTTCGCGATGTCAGCGACGGTCGTGTCGGTGGCGACCAGGCGGGCCAGAATTTGGGCGGCTTCGACATGGTCCAGGTCGAGGCGGTGCAGGTTCTCGGTGGCTTGCAATGTGAGACGCTGCCGCTCAGTCAACCCCGATTTGATGATCACAGGGACGGTCAACAGTTTGGCTTTGCGGGCTGCGGCGAGGCGGCGATGCCCGGCGATCACGTGGAAAAGTTCCTGGTCGAGTTCGTCAGGTCGGGCGATGATCGGGGTGAGGACACCGAGCTCTGCGATGTTCGAGATGAACTCTTTGTTTAGCACTGGTTTGCGGTTGTCCGGGTCCGGGACCAGGTGGTCCAGGGCCACAGCTGGTTCGTATCGGTCAGACACGTCTAGTGGTTTGGTGTCGGTCATTGGTGTTGTCCTTTTGGGTTTGTTGTTGGATTGTGTTGATGAGAGTTTGCAGGCGGTCAGCCCACGGCACGGGGAACGGTTCGGGTGATGGCGGCGCCCCCACGGGGGGTATAAGCCATTCCGCAGCGGGGTCTTCCACGGTGAGGTTGTCGCCGTCTGATGCGATCCGGACTGACATCCCCCATGGGCCACGCACGGTCAGCGCGGCCATGTGCCGGTTGGAGACGCATGCGCCGGCGACCATAGCGAGGCATCCTTGGCGGATCTGTCGGATCAGGGCCGGGCCGTCGTCATCGACAACGAGCCCGGTTAGTTGGTAACGGTCAACCATCCCCGCATTATACCCCCCCGTATACGGGATGGGTGGTTGGGGGCGGCAGGGTCCCGAACCCCTTGTTGGGTGGGGTCGTAGGTGGGATCCCTTCGGTAGCGTGTCCGCCGGTCCCGAGAGAACCGGGGGATGTAGCCGTTGACCGCCCCCGCCATCACTTTACGTCAGATCAGCCGGTCCAACATCTTGCTCGCGGTTCAGGTCAGACAGTGACGCACGCGCTCGCGGCGACAGCTGCGATCAACCGTTTCTGGGTCGCGGCGTTCACTGACACCGTCCGCTTGTGGATCGTGTCGCCCTGATCGCTCATCGCGTATGCGCCGCGCTTGTGTGGGTCGGACCGCTCCCACGTGTGATTGCCGAGCACTGTGACCAGCGGCCCGTCGTCCATGGCGAGCCGGTACACGTCACCAACACTGTAGTTCAGGCGAGGCGGTCGACGGCCCACTTCGGGAGAGAACCAAGTTCATCTCTGGTGATGTACCACCGCCTCAACCGCATCGGCAGATCCAAAATGACGGTCCCGTAGTCATGGCACACCACCCGCCCCTTGAGCATCCCGAAATTCTCGGCCTTGATGTCTGTGAGGAACGCCGGCAGCCGCTCCGGGATCTGAGCCCTGACAATCGGGGCGGTGCGAGCCATGACCAGTTCCCGGGCGTCATCGGACATCCACAGGACCGGCGCCAGCCAGTCTTTCGGGCCGGGGATCGTCCATGACCGGTGATGGTCCCATATCCGGTTTTCGATGATGTTCTGGGTCGGGGGTTCACCGTCATGGGTGATCTTGATTACCAGGTCGCGGCGACCCCGGAAGGCGTACACGGCCCGGCTGATACCGGAGTTGACGTGCTCGCCCATGTCCCCGACGCCGATCTGGCCGTCACCGCTCAGGCGTCCGGGGATCGTGAAGTTCTGTTCTGTGGTTGTCATGGGTGTTGTCCTTGGGTTGTTGTCACCCGCCACCATACGCGCTCATGTGGCCCCGAACGCCTGGTCGACGATCGACGACCCCGGGATCGATGATCCCGTACCGTTCCCGCCGATCAGGTCCGCCGGCTCAATATCGAGCAGCCACGTCACCAGGTGCACCATCGCGTCCAACCGGTTGGGGCTGTCCTTGTCGTCAGCCTCCCAGTCGCACATTTCGCCTTCGAGTTCTTTGAGGTTGTCGCCGACCAGGTGGACCCGCGCAGGAAGCTTGGTGAACGGTTCTGGGTAGAACAGGTTAGCGACCGGTGACGCCCGAAGGTACTTCCCGATGCGGGCGTGCACCGGGAAAAACCGGCCTTTGAACCCGGCGGCGGCCAACGGCGCCCGCACATCGTCGCCTTTCCCGTCGCGGGTCGCTTCGCCGATGATGACGCTGGTCCCGTAATGCAACCCGGCGATCATCGCTACCGGCGCCCATTCATGGGACCGGCCGAGCATCGAGTAGTCAGCAAATATGTAGGCGTGCCGTCTGCCGGCCGGGTCGTTCTCTCCGTTGTCGCGCCCGCCGGCGATGATGCCGGTGGCGTCGCCTTTCCCGGACCAGGCCGGGTCAATACTGATCGCCCGGACCGGTAGATCAGCAGGGCGGATGTCATAAACACGGGTCGCGTCGATCAGCTGAGACGTCCACAACGCCCCAGGTTTGTCTTCTAGGGCGTCCCAGTCGCCTTCGCGCATCGCTTTGCGGCGTCCCCGGTCACTGATCGAAGCGAGCTTCGACGCGTAAGTTGGGTCGTTCGCCATCAGGATGGCGTTGTCCTCGAGCAGCGCCGGGACGTACACGCGCAGCGGCGGATCTGGGCGATCCGTTGTCGGGGTTTCCCTCCACACGACCATCGGGGCCGGCGCCGGCCCGGCCGGGTCATGGACACCAGCCGCCGGGCGGACGTACTCGCCTTTGATGTAGTCGTGAGACACGCCACCGGGGTTCGTGGTGAGCACGATCTTCGGGCGGATCTTCGTGCCGACCGGGGACCGGGCACGGTTCCTGAGTTCCTCGAGCTGGGTGGCGGTGAACTCGGTTGCCTCTTCGAACCCGATGAACCCGTAGCTGATGCCCTGGTGGGCTTTCCAATCGTTCGGGTCTTTCATGTGGCTGAGGAGCAGCTTCGACCCGTTCGGGAAGATGTATTGCTTTTTGCCGGCGGACCACACCGCCCGCGGGGTCGGGCCGTCGATCCCCAACATCAGATCAATCAGGTTCTTGACCGTGTGCTCCAACGATTTGAAGTAGCGGCGGAACAGGATCCCGAAGTTGTTCGGGTGGCGTTCCATCTGGTGGATCGCGGTGGCGGATAGCCACCAGGTCTTCCCGCCGCCGGCGGCGCCGCCGTACAGGATCTCATCGGCTTGGGGGAGCAGTTCAGCGGCTTGGCGCTGTTTCGGTTGGAGGCCTTCGAGGTATCGGGTGTCCAGGCGGGCGCGGCGTTCGAGCTCAGCGGCGTAGACAGCTAGCTCAGCGGCAGGTTCTGGCACAGGGCCGCCACGATAGTGGCCGCACGGTTCTACCCCCGAGCGGCGGTTACCCGTTCTGCGCTTTGCGTCTCGCTGTCAGATCGACCACGCCGGCCGCTGCGGCGGCGGCTTGGGCGTTCGCCCACAGTTCGGCGTCGGATAGCTGTACGGCGGCCCCAGCGGCCGTACCGTCGACGCCTGGCGCCGGGCCGGCGGCGGGTGGTTCCTCGGCGATGACGCCGGCGGACAGCTTCAACGCTTTGTCAGACAGGATCGCGAACGCGATAGCGATGTCTTTCATCGCCCGAGGGTCTTTGGCCATATCCGCAGGGTTGAGGAGTTGCACCGCTTTGCGGATCTGCGCTCGTAGCTCAGCTGCGGTGACCGATGTGTTGTGGGCTTCGGCGGCGTGGATCCGGAGCAGGTTTGTGCGGGCCCGGGTGCGGGCTGTTTCGTGTTCGGCGGCGACCGATTCGGCCTGCTCGGTTTCCCAGTCGATGCCGGCGGTTTCCCATTGTTGTTTCCATCGGCTGATCGTGGACCGTGACACCCCGCACGCTTCCGCGGTCGATTTGATCGATCCGCCATCCCGGATCATCTGCAGCGCTTTGACCTGGTCCGGGGGGAGCGCCTTGTCACTCATCGCCGAGGCCGAGATCAAGTGGTGGCCGCATGAATGGGTCGTAGTCCAAGTGTGACGGGATGATCGTTGTCCTGATGCCGGTGGGTCCGACCTCGAGGGGGACCCGGGTGGCGGTGGGTCCCCTCACGGTGAACATCGCCATCGGGGGACCGTGAGCTCCGGTCTTCGATGTAGATGTCAGCGGCTCCATGAACAGGTCACCGACGCTGCCGAACGGGTGGTCGCAGTGATGAACGATCCCTTCGGTGACGGTCACGTGGGTGACGATCGTGCCGGCGGTTTGGGGCGTGTCGCACACCGGGCACGTCAGCTCGAAGTCTTCCCACTGCACACCCGTCATGGATGCACTTTCTTTGGGGTCTCGTCGATGTACTGAGCTACCCGCTCAATTGATATGTCGGCGTATGTGGGCGATATCTCCATCCCCATGCCGATCCGCCCATGGGCTGCAGCAGCGACAACCGTGGATCCAGAACCGACAAACGGGTCATATACGGCGTCGCCCTCGTCGGTGTATGCCATCACAAAAAACTCCGGTAGTCCGACAGGGAACGCGGCGCTGTGTCCTGTCGATTTGTGGGACCCGGAGAATGTGGGCAGCCTGTTGCCCGGGTATGCCATCCCTTTTTTGATGTATTCGCCTGGCGCAACGTTTTGGCCTTGCACATCAGACATCGTTGACGACGTACCGTTAATGTGCTTTTTCGCTCCGAACATCTGGCCATTGCCACCTTGATTATCTGCCCAGGTGGTGGCCCCCACGCCAGGACCGCCGGCAACTGGCACATTGTCTGATTGGTGGCGGACATTGTCTGGTCTCATTTTGAACTCGCCGCGCGAAAAGTGGTAGATCGGCTCGAACTGGTTTTTGAACCGTCGGCCGACACTCTTAGGCATCCCTATGCGTTCCCAACAAAACTCCGTCACCCAGTGCCAACCCCACAACCTCGCGTGAGCCAACACCAGATCCATCACGTAGAGATCACTGTCCAGGCCTTCGCAGCTCGGTTTGATGTTCACAAACCATGACGCGTCGCCAGCCATAACATCCGAAACGTTCGCGGCTATCGGAGAGAACCAATCGACGTATTGGTCAGGGTGGATCGGCACAAATCCGCTAGTCGGGTCGTACTTGCGGCGATCAGCGTATGGAGGAGACGTGAATGCCATGTTGACATCGCGCCCGTCAGTCAACAACCGCACATGGTCGATATCAGATGCGTCTCCGATCATGATGCGGTGCGGGCCTATCTCCCATACATCCCCGAGGGATGATCTGGTCGGTGCGTCAAAGTTGATTGCCCCCTCTGGTTCCATGGTGTCTGAGGACGTGTCATCGATATCGATGATCTCCATGGATTCTTCTATGGTGAACCCGGTTGATTCGATCAGTTCTGGCGAGTACTCGATCACGTCTGCCAGCGCTGCCCCCAACATTTCCGTGTCGTATGTGCCGAGTTGGCTCGTCCTGTTGTCTGCCAACGCGAACGCTGCGGATTCTTCCGCGGTCATGTCGTCAGCGTCGACGACGGCCATGTGAGACCATTCAAGCTTCTCTACTGCCATGCGTTGGTGGTTGCCGGCTTGGATCACTGGGTTGCCGTCTGAGTCTTTCCGGGTCACCACAGGCCGGCGTTGGCCAAACGTTTTATATGATTTGGCGACTGCTTCGACATCGCCGCGGCGCGGGTTCCCCGGTAGCTGCCACAGGTCGACGATGGGTTGAAGCATCGGGACCAGGGCGGCGGGCCCCCACCATTCCTCGTTTTTGTTGCGGGTCCATCGGCGTGGCTGGTCGGGGTCTTGCACCCATTTCTTGCGCGGCATCAGCGATCGCGGCGGATCGGCGGGCCCTCGGCAGGAGCGTCCGGACCGACCCTGGTCGCGGTGTAGATCCACCGGCCGGTGTCACCGAAGTCGACGCCCTCACGGAACGTCGCCCGGTACTCGGTGGTGTCGACAACGCGACCGACGAAGACCCCGTTGATGAGGCCACCCTGGGCGCGTCTCGCCGCGGTCATTTCTGCCAGTTCGGCGACGGCATCCGTGTCTATCCGGACGATCATGCTGCGGTCGCTATGCGGGTAGACCCTGGTGCGTAGATTTCGATTTCGGCGGCGGCGTCAGCGAAACTGATGCGGCGGACCGTCGCCCACCCGATGATGAATCCGCGCACGTTCTCGATGTGGCGGTGCACGCCGGCGAACGTCCGGAACGAAGCGAACGTCAGGCAGGTCAGGACAATGGTTTGCATGGCCACGTCCAGCGGCAACCGGTACGTAGACCCGTCATTGCTCACTGAGCTGCTGTATTTAGCCCGCATGAGCGGTTGAGTGAACAGCTGGATCAGGGACGCGGCCGTTGCTCCTGCGATCCCGCCGTGCCCGGCCGGGTCGCCGCCGTGGCCGGGTGCGCCCTCGGTGTAGTGGGTCATGTTGAACCCCCACCATTCCTCAGCGCGGACCACCCAGTCGCGCCACTTCATCCGGAATATGACCTGGATCGCCCGGACGATGTGCCAGCCGACGTACATCACGGGCCAGATCGTCGCGCCGATGAAATCGATGGACCCGTTGGTCGCCCACCCGAACCGTTCCGGGGTCCGATAGTTGATCCCTTGACCGGTGAGCCATTGGAGCAACACGAGCAGGAGCATGAACGGGTGATCCATCCGGACGGTCTGCGCGCATTTCGGGCCCGATAGTTGCCCGTCATCATCCAGGCAGTGGTCTGCGAGCGGTGGCATTGCGTGGGCGGGGAGGCCGTGGCGGGCCATGAACTCTGCCGGGAACTGATATTGCGCTTCGGTGGATACCGCCAACACCTCATCCATTTGGGCTTCGAACTCTGGGGAGTCAGCGGGTGTGGTCGGCGGGGCTTTTAACCATCGTGGCTCGCCGACGATCTTCATCACGTTCACGAACGGTTTCTTGTTGAAGACTTTGGGGCGGGGTGGGCGGGGTTGGCTGGCGGTGGTGTTGTCGTTTGGGGTCATGGGTTCGGATGTTAGCGGCCGGTGTGGGCTGGGACGCGAAACACCCCCCGGCTGGGAACCTGAGCCGGGGGGTGCTGCGGGGGGGGTGGGGGGGGTTAGTAGTGCCATTCGTTCAGCCACGATTGGTGACACCCCGAGCACAGGTCTCCTTCGCCCATGGTTTCGGTGTACCAGCCGCTGTCATGGGCCAGGAACGAGGCTTCGGCCGTGTCGCCGTCAGTGTCGAAACTGATCGTGGTTTCGCATCCGCTGTTTTCGCAGTGCAGGGTTACTACGGGGTTGGTCTTGGTGGCTGTGGTGTTGTCCATAACCCCAGTATACGGGGGGTTATATGGGGTTGCAAGTTATGGGGTGCGGTTCGGTTCCCATGACGCCGGCGCCAACCGCACAACCTCAGCCGATGCCAGGACCGGGATGATGTGGAAAGCGTAGTGCCGGACGCCGCTGGCGATGTTGCCTCGGGAGTATCCGGCGGCCTGCCATGACTCCACCATCTGCCGGATGACAGCGGGATCTGCTCCGGGGATGCGTGGGGCGGTCACAGGTTCGGGTCCGCTGACTTGACCCACCGGCAGGTGTACACCGCTGCTTCGGCGGTGAGTAGCCCGATGATCTCAGGGACGCACATGCCGTCACTGGTTTCTGTGACCGTGACGCTGTTCCCGTCATCGGTGGTGACCACCTGGATGATGATCTCTTTTTCTACCCACCCGTTCAGGTGATCATCATCTATCCGGCGAGGGAGGGTGTTGTCGCTCATCGTTTCGGATGTTAGCTGCATGCGTGGGCTGGGACGCGAAACACCCCCCGGCTGGGAACCTGAGCCGGGGGGTGCTGCGGGGGGGTGGGGGGGGACTATTTGTGGTTGCCGGAATCGATCAGTTCATCGATCAATCGACCCATTTCCCAACAGGCGTCGCTGCGCTGTGCCCACAACCTGTCGACCGTGAACGTCCGGAGATCAACAATCACCGGTTCGTCGTCGCCCATGACATACGCCTCGAATGGGCCGAGCGTGCCCTTGCTGGGGTTCGATTCAACCGGTTCGGACCATTCGGCCACATACTGGTCGGTTTCGGTGCCGTCACCGTCGGTGTGCCGGTAGGCGAAAATTCGGCGGTCGTCGTCGTCACAGATGTTGACTGGTCGAAGGAACCGGGCGAATCGGCGCATGTTCTCAGCGAACCAGTACTCAGCTTGTTGTTCTGATCCGTCGACACCGACGAAACGGCTGATGAGTCCGTTGTCTTCGGCGAGGTCGTTGGGGGTGGGTGCTGCTTTGGTTTTGTTGTCCATACCCACACTATACGGGGGGTTATAACGGGATGCAAACCCATAACCAGGAATGACGGCCCGCACACATGGCGGGCCGTCGCTCAATCGACGGATTGTGCCCGCACAGCCCCGATCACGTCATCGTCGGGTATCCACAGCTTCTGACGGCCAGAAGCCCGCACCGGGGCAGGGAGCGGGGTTACGTCGCCTATCTCCCAATGCCACATGCTGTCGCTGAGTGTTACCGGCTTAATCGCCCACGGGGAACACATTCCGATGCGCTGGCCGGGGCAGTCGTATTCGATGTTAGAACCACTGTTGTGACCGCGCAGCTCGTGGGCTCCGGTGATAGTGGCAACAGCAACCACTGCGCTGCGCAGGAAAGGTCCGTTCGCAGAATGGATCATCAGATGGAACGGAAACTCCAGCGACTTGTAAGGAGGCCAGGATCGGTTTTCTACATTTTTGCCTGCGTAGGTAATCGACCACGCCCACGGCTGCGCGATCGTCAACGCATACCGCAACAACTGACCCTGGCTCACGAAACGAGGATCTCCGCGGCAGCTTTCTTCGATGGCTGCCATCCGGCTGCGGTGCAACCGTCGGGAGTGATGGGGTTCCACCGGTCGCCGAGCGGGTCGCGGACGACGCTGCCCACGTGCTCGTCGTCGCTGTCGTAGACGTCGTAATGGTCTTGTTCTGTGCGTACCAGTCTGGCTTTGGGCATTGTCATTTCTCCTTGTTTGTTGAGTGTTCACCGCTCCTGCCTCGGCTGAGCGGGCCAGAGCATCAATCATCTCGCTCACAGCGTGATCCCATCCTTCGTCGGTCCAGAATCTTCTTGATTGCTGTGTGGCTGAGTTCTGTTGCTTCGGCGATCTGTCGGAGTGACGCTCCCTCATTGCGAGCGATCAGGACGGCATTATCTCTCCGGAGGCGCCACTCTTCGACCTTTTGGCGGGAGCGGCGTGCAGTGATCTCAACGATCTTCAACGCATCCTGGAGGCTTTGGGGTTGGGCGGTCATGGTGCGGTCCCATCCGGGTCGATTCCCGTTGCACCACATGTGCCGCAATCCCTGCCACCGAGCATTCCGCGTCCGTCGCAGTCAAGGCATTCAACGGCTCCAACGGGTGAGGTGTCCACATCGTCGTGGGCAGGGTCATCGACCGGGATTCGTTGCAGGTCAGCTTCGAGTGCTGCCCATTCGGGGTGGTTGGGATCGTCGCGCATCTCGGCTGCAGTGCGACGTACTCGCTTTGCCCATCCCTGCACCTCGGCGGTCATGGTGTGCTCCCATCGGCCAACGCTTGATCCCACTTGGACAGCACTGCAGCAGTAGCCCGCAAACGGTGACGCTTCTTCTCGACGGACGCTCCCGGGCGCATCGCCTTGCCCAGAATCCATCCGACCAGCCAGAACCATTCGGCCTCACTTTTGGATTTGTCGTGCTCGTCGGTCCATCGAGTTGATTGATACTCGGCTTCCTCTTGCGCGTCAGCCCAGAAGTCGCGCGTGACCGGAGCAGTCATGCTTCTGTCCCATCAGGGAGGGAAACGACGGTCCAGAACTCGGAATTCCACAAAATCCAGTTATCCCGATTAGGAAACCGGAATCTTCGGCACTCGATTTCGGTGACCGGTTCGGCGCGACTCAAACCCCACGTTCTGGCCTTTACTGTGCTTCCGACTGGTGGCGGCTGGGCAGGGTCGAGTGGCCAACCAGCACGCAAACGAAGATCATTCGGCGCAGTGCCGGGGTAGTCGAGATATTCCTTGCGCTCGTTGTAGGCCAGCACATAAAGCGAATCAAGCCACATAACCCAATGCGACAAGGCCGCCCAGCCGTGAGGACCGAGAACGGCGACCACAATCCCGCGCCGCTTGCCGTGCCGCACCTCGTCCCCTACTACGGGAACCCGGGGAGCGGTCATCCTCTGGCCCCTTCGATTTCCGCTGTCAGTTCTGCTTTGGATTCATCAGCGGCGGTGCGTTTGCGTTGGACCTCATGGCGTACTGCGGCCAGCATTGATTCCTGCTCCCGCAGCTTGCCCATGGATTCGGCCAGTTCCAGTTCACATCGTTGCCAATGCTCATAGAGCGTTTCCTGTTTGGTCATTCTGGTGGGTCCTCCCCCTGGATGATCCCGGCCAGTAACCGGATCGCATCGTTCTGATGTTGGTCCAGATCCAGCTGCTCTATTTCCAAACGCTCCACCAGGTCCATCCGTTCTTCGAGCGATCGGACCTGAGCTCCCAGGCGGGCGTCAGGATGGACCCACGGTGCCCTGCTCGGGACGACGGTGGGGGCGGTGGGGGCGGGTTGCTCGAGGATGGAGAGCCGGTCGTTGACGTTGGCGTGATGGTCCATGGTCACACCGACGGTGATGACGAACATGGCGGCGGCGATCATCGCTGCGGCGGCTGTGCGGGTGCTCATCGGTTTGGGCATCCGGGCCAGTGACGGACCTGCCCGCAAGCGGGGCAGAGGTCATGGGCGGCCATGTGGGCGAGTATTCGTTTCATGCTGGTGAGGACTCTCCGGAATTGGTTGGTGCGTGCACGGCGGTCATTGTTGGATGATGGGCCGCTCAAACCGTTGGGGGGCACTGGTTGGCGTTGTTCTGCAGGAACGTGACGCGGTCTTGTAGCCGGCGGTTCTCGACGTGTAGTTCGGCGTTGCGTACCACCAGGTTCTCGATGCGGTTCCGGAGGCCGCGTAGCCACGCTTCGCCGCGGGTGGTGTCCCATGCCCCGAATACGAACGGGTTGTTGAGATCGCCGGCCAGGGGCATGTTGAGCATCATCGTTTCGACGTCGGCGGGGTGTTCGTAGCCGGCGGGCTGGTTTGTGGTTTGGGTGGGCATGGTGGTCCTCCGTTTGGTGTTGGGTTGTTGTCAACCCATGATTATACGGGGTCTTATACGTCGGTGCGCGGATTTGACCGGGGTCTATGATCCGGGTTGCCCTGGGCGGAGGCGCCCGGGGTGACACAGGAGGAAACACATATGTTGTTCAAGTACGTAACGGATCATCACCGGTCAACGGTCATTGAGGGGGTGACCGCGGTTCATATGATCGGCCGTGGTCTGCTCACGATCTCTGACCATACGATCATTCGGGATCAGTCTCAGGGGGTAGCGCCGCCGAATGGGACGAAGGTGTACCGGTTGCATATCTGGTCTGGGCTCGAGGACGGCGCGGATGTAGGCCAGAAGTATTCGGCGCCGACGACGGTGGAGCACCACACCGCTCTGGTGATTGTGACGCCGCGGGATGTGGCGTATGGGTGGGTGTACCGGCTGAATGTCGAGGACCGGCCGCTCGTGACGGTGCTGGCCAACCACACTCCTGACCCGGGTGATATGAAGGCGCGGGGGGCGTTCACGTTGAATGACCGGGGTGACACGATCGATAAACGGACCGGGTCGGTGAATCGGGCGACCGGTGAGCTGTTGGCCAAGGCCGTGGAGACCGCGGCGGGCTACTTCGGTTAGCGGGGGTTGACGCGAGGAACCCCGTCCCTGCCGCTCGGTTGTCGGTGTGGGACGGGGCTCTTCTGGGCTGCAGCCGTAGACGGTGAATCTATCCGGGACGATGGGCGGGGTGAGTCCGCTGGCAGGTTGGGCACCAGACCGACGCCAGGAATGTGGCGGTCAGGTCGCGGTGGTACGTGGCGCCTGGGGCGCGGCAGACCGGGCACATGTTGAACACGGCGATCGCTTCTCTCATCACATGTTCCAGGTGGGCGGTGGGCTTGGTGGTGGGTTCATCGTTCAGCGCGTGAGCCAGTTTGTCCATGGCGACCTTCGCTGCGCCGGCACTAGACAGGAGCACATCAGCGGCGGTGGGTCCGACAGGTTGCAGCTCATCGTGTAGTGGGGTAATGAGGCTCACATCGCAGTGCCCGCACAGATAATCGATGTGGCCGTCACCGTCTTGGTAGTAGACCCGACCCAAACCAGAACGCCGGGCGTTCGCTTTGATCACGGTCTGGACCAGCGTCCTGTCCAGGTTGGGGCACACGATCGTGATCCGGTCTCCCAGGTTCAGGTCTTTGTGCCTGGCACGGGTCAGGGTGTAGGTGGTCACGGTCATCGGGTGGTTCCTTGGTCTTGGGTGGTGCGGCTGACGCCGGTCAACCCGCATGAAATCTGGGTTTCGATCAGACTGACATCTAGGTAATCGCCATCGGGATCCACGACGTGGCAGATCCCGGCGTCTTCATAGTCAGGGTGGAACTCGAACAAGGCCATGCGGGGGAGCCCAGACGCGACAAGGTGGCGAACGGTCCGCCACGTTTGGGTTGTTTCAATGCTGAGATCTTCGACGGTGCCGGGCACGGTGACTGGGTGGGGCTGATCCGGCAGCCACACTTCGACGGCCGGGTAGGTGGTCGCTGTCATCGTGGTTGGCCTCCTCTTTCTCGGGGGATACGGGCCGGGGTGTGATCCCAGCAATAGTCATGCTGGTTGTACTTCGACAGGATGGTGTCGCACCCGGCACGTTGGCATGACCGTGGCCCTTTGGTTTCGTTCTCGAGGTAGTAGCTGCGGGCGGTGCGTCGTGAGCTTCCCATCAGTTCATCCGTCGTTTGCTTCGAAGGAACGCTGCCTGGGTGGATTTCACAACTGGGTCGGCCAGGACATCCGGGTCAGTGGTCCGGGTGATAGTGAACGGGTCCACGGTCACGCATTCGTTCACGGTGGTGCAGTAGAAGCAAACCAGGATGGAGCCGGGGGTCACCTCCCCGGTTGCGTTGACGGGTGTCGCTGATTCGATCGTTGACCCGCAGCCAGTGCATTTCGCGCCGGCGTTGCGGATGTCGTCAATGCGGGGGTGGGTAGTCATTGGCTGGTCTCTTTCGGGTTGCGGTTGCGGTGTTGGTGCCAGTAGGCGTCGGGTTGCTGCCGGAGTTTCCAGGAGTCCCATACCCATGGTGGCCGGCCGGCTTCGACCATGGCGCCGTGGCGTGGTAGGTCGCCGGTGTCGACGCGGCGCTGGTGGCAGTCGGCGATGAGCGGGCATTCGGTCCGGCATAGGTGCACGTGCCGGCGGATTGTTGGTAGGTCCTGGTTGTTCCATTCGAGGGCGTGCTCGAGGCACGGCGCCCGGTGGTAGGCGAGGCGTTCGTGCCATGGGCGGGGGAGCTGCTGCGGTGGCGGTTCTGGTTCTGGGGGCGGGTTGCGTAGGCGGTTGTATTGGCCGAGGGTGAGGGTCCCGTAGTCGGATGCGTCGTAGCGGGTCATCGGATTTCGTAGGGGCCGGGGGTCGGTGGGCGTTCCCCGTCCGGGAACGATGCGGAGTAGATCCCGTGCTCGAGGGTGGTGGGCCCGTAGACAGCCAGGCCGAGGCACGCGGTGCGGGCCAGTTCTGCGATGGTGAGTCCGATGGGTTGGCCGTTGGTGTCTTCGCCGTAGATCATGACGGGCCCGTAGATGTTCTGTCCCATGATCATGGTGGCGATGGAGCATTCACCCAGGAGACCCACCAACCGGGACCGCGCCTGTTCGTTCGGGTCGCCGGCCCATAGGCGGACCTCTACCCCGTCCTCAGCGTGGGTCAGGGTGGTGGCGTGGTCCGGGAACGGGACCGGCACCAACACTTTGGAACTGACCCACACCGAGTCGCGGGGCCCGTTCAGTTGGGTAAGGAACGGGGCGGCGGACCTACCGCCCAGGATGACCAGCGCATAGCGGGGTGGTTCCGGTTGCGGGACGGGTTTCAGGCCGGTCTGCTCTTGTTGCCATGGGTAGTTCCCATATAGGGGAGTTTCGCCGCGACCGTGGCACACGTCGCAGTCTCTGACGGTGTCGCCGGTGGGTCCGATCCCTGAGCCGCCGCAGGAACCGCACGGCTCCCACGTCACGTTCAGGTCACGCGGCGGCGGATGGTGTGGTGTGGATGGTGGTGTTGTCATACCCCCCAGTATACGGGGTGTTATAGAAACCCCAAAACGGAAAAGGCCCGGTGATCAGTCCCGAACCCCCACCTGCCATGGTTGGTTTGTTCAAACGTCACACCGGACCAGAACCCCGGGAAACCTACTCGCGGTAGCGTGCCCGCACCCCGGAAGCGGCCAAGTACCAGTACATGACCGGGATGATGACCGCCAACGCCACAATCGCTACCGCCGCGAGAGGGACCACCACAAGGTGGCGGGCCGCGCGCCGCACCGCGCAGGCTATGGCCGCCATGACGCCACCCGGATCAGGTCCTCATTGACCAACGCCGCGACCGTGACAGCCGCCTCAGCGGAACTGAACACCAGGCGGGCGCCGTCCTCATCAGCGACAAACAAGTGATCACGATCCCGGACCACCACAATCCGGCCGTCCACGACAACCGCGCGAGCCGCGATCGGTTCCGTGGGGAAGTAGTTGGTGCGCTGCTCCTCCTGGTCCGCTTCATACTCACCCCACAAGTACTCGGCGTCCATGATCTCCCGATACGCCCAATGCCGGTACGTGTTAGCACCAACCTGCGGGATGACCACCTCGGTCACATATTCCTCGAACACGCCCTGGTTGAGACGGTCCAAACGCTCCACCGCCACGGCAGCAGAGTCAAGGGTCATAACTGAATGTTGGTTGTTGTCCATAACCCAATTATACGGGGGGTTATATGTGGTTGCAACTTTTACCCCCGTCACCCACCCCAACAACAACACCGTCGACCAAAAAAGGTGGGTCAGGTGGTTGTTGGGGGGTTGTGGCATGGGCATCGGATGGTGGGGTCGTGCATGTTGCCGCAGACGAGGCAGACCATTTGTTCGAATGTTTCGAGGAACAGTGAGCGGACGCCGGGTGCTGGTGGTGGGTTGGGGGTGATGGTGAGGTTGTCTACGTAGACGACTTCGGGGATGGGTGGGGTGCGGGTGAAGGTGGCCATGGCCCATCCGTGGTCGAGGGTTTCGGGGTGCATGGTGTAGCCGGTTTGCATGGCGAATAGTTCGACCTGGGGGATGAGGTTGGCGTAGAAGGGGGTGGTTAGTTCTATGCGGGGGTGGTCGTGTTGGTTGGCGTGTTCGAGGAGGCTGGCTATGGCGCCGGTTTGGTATCCGGCGACGAATGCGTCGTCGTTGTAGGGGCCGCCTTTGGATGTGACGGGTAGGAACGGCATCACGGGGCCGTCGCCCCAGTGGTCAGTCATCGTTGTCGTCGAGAATGACGGGCCCACCGGACCATGGCCAGCCGGCCACGTGTGGGGGGTGGTGGGGTGGGGTGCTTTGGTCGGTGTCGACTTTGCCGGCGATCAGGTCTGTGGCGAGGTCGTCGGCCCATCGGGGTGGGGTGGGGTTGTTGCGCATGTACCGCTCGATGACGCTGAGTGCTTCGGCGGTTTCGTAGCCTAGTTGGATGTGGGATCGTGACAGGCGCAACAGTTGGTGTGCGAACCCGGCGGTCATTAGGGCGTTGATAATAAGGGCCATGGCGTACAACAGCGCGATGGTCATATGTTGTCACTTTCTGGGTTGGTATACGGGTGGTTCATAGTTCGGGCATGTCGCGAAGTGCGGCATGTACCGGGATCGTTCGCCGCCGAACTCGAGCGACGGTTGGGATTCGACGACGGCCTGGCCGCGGTCGTTCATGTAGACGTTGCCGGTGTCGGTGGGGTCGGGGTCCAGCGGCATCCGTGATTTGCCGTCGGACGCTGCGGTGTGCGCCCACAAGATGCGTTGGTGGCAGAACCGGCATCGGGATACGGGTCCGGTGTTTGCGGGGCTCACATTCGCTCCAGTTGGGTGTGGGGGTTTCGTTTGCGTTCGTTTTTGGACTGGCCTGTCTGAGTGTCTTTGCGGTTGGGGTGGCAGGCTCCGCAGACAAACCACCAGTCTTGGGAGCGGATCCAACCGCCCACGCACCGCCGGCGTGGCGGGTGGTCCCAGTAGGTGAGCACGGTGCCGGGGTCCAGAACGCCGCCGCGCCAAACGTCGAAACGGATCGAGTCGTCAGGGTCAGGGATCGGGCTATTAGCGATGATCCTCCGCCCGTACTTGTCCATGTCGGTTGATTGCGTCATGCGATCCACCGGGTGTGGGGTGGTGGTGGGGTCATATCGACGCGGTGGGCGTCAGCGACGATGGTGCGGGTAATCCAGTCCATGTACTGGGGGGACATGACCTTGACGCATCCCACCAAGGTGATGGTGTACGGCGTCGGGTTGGTGGCCCTCACCCATTCCGAGCAATCAGTCATCTTTGAACCGTTTCGGGGTCGGTTGAATTCGGCCGGTTTTCTCGAGTAGGTCAAGGTAGATCTCCATGCCGTATTCCACCAGGAGGGCTACGCTCACCGTCACTTCGTCACTGGCCGCGACGAGTCGGGCCCATAGTTCGTCATCGAGTTTGAGGGAATGGCAGTTTCGGTCAGTCATTGGCTGGCATGCGCTTGGGACGGAAACGCTGCATTCGCGAGGCATTGCGCCTTGGATGCGTTCAGGTGCCAATCATCGATGGTGACGTCATTGGTGGTGGTCGGGTCGAACGGGTCTTCGTACCAGGAGCACCCGCACTCCGGATCGTCGCAGTCAACGAACACGGCCGGCCGCTGGCGTACTTCGGCCATCGCATTGTTGAACACCTCGCGCCATTCGGCGTTCGGCATCAAATCGATTTTGAGGCCGGCCGGGCATTTGATCTCGAGACCGGGGAACGTCTCAAAGAACATGATTGGGGCGTTCGGACGGAACGGTCTATCGGTGGTCACGGCGGGAGTCTCTTTCTCGGGGGTGTTCGTCGCATCGGGGGTGGCGGCGTTCCTGCCGGTTCCGGGGTTCGATCGCCGGCCGGCGGCACGAAGGAAGTTCGCAGACCGGGCATTCGCCTTCGCCGCCTTCTGGGTCGGGGCCTGCCTCCGGGGCCGGTTCCTGGTCCGGTGGGAGCCAGGCTCGGGCGGCTCTGGGGTTCAGCGCCTCTGAAACGTCGGCCACGTGGGCCGATTCCCACCCCAGTGCGTACCCCCGTGACACTTCCAGGATGCTCCTTTCGGTGAGCCCTACAGCCTCCCGGGTCCAAAGCCCAACGGCGGTGCCGTCTGATCCGGTGGCCGGGTCCACCCCGACCATGACGTTCTCCGGCACCGGGTCATAGGCCGTTCTCAGTTGATGCCGGGGGGGCGGATCCAGCAATGATTGAAAGATCGATCGCAATACAGGCAGTGCTCCCATCTCTGGGTGCTCCGCCGGTCCATCGATCGGGACTACTTGGGCGTGGGGCGTGACTCTGGGGTTCTGAGCCTGAGGGGGCACGTAGTAGAACGGCGGACATGGCGCCGCTCGTTGGGTTGGGTGATAGGCGAGCTCATCGATGTCGAGGCCGCCTGTGTCCAGCGTCCACGCGATGTCACGGTCCAGGTCATCACGGCGTTTCTGGCGGGACCTCTGATCAGGCATCGGGATCACCCGCAGATTCCATTCGTTCTGTTTCGGCGGACCGGACCAGGTGCAGCAGCGGGCTGACCGCGTCCGGGCTCATCTGATTGCTCGCGCCGCGGGCCAGGTCCTGTTCGTACTCGGCGCGGGCGGCGGCGGTCAGGAGCTGCATCGCGACCCGCCGGGCAGCTGCGGCCGGGCAGTTGCCTATGACGTTGCCGTGGTCAGGGGTGATCACCCGGATCCTCACGAACCCGGTCAGCGACTCGGGGGTGATGCCGTGCTCGACTTCGATGCGGTCAAGGCCCATTAGTTGCCGGGGCATCAGGGCACCGGGGGAGATGTCGGCGCGGTGGCGTGGTGGGAACCGTCGGGCTTGTATATGCCGGCGTCGTACAGGTAGCAGGCCGTCGAAGCTTCGATCAGGGTGGGGTAGTCCTGAATCCATGTTTGGCTGCCGCCGGCGTTGTTTTGGTAGACGGCCCAACCGTGGGTGGTGCGGGGTGGGCGTTCGTTGACGTCGCCGGATGTGATGGTGCCGTCGTCGTCGATGAACCATCGGACCGCGAACCGCGGTTCGGGTTGGGTGGTGTCAGGGTTGTTGTCCATACCCACCACTATAACCCCCCGTATAGGTGGTGGCTACGTTTTCGATTCGAGGATCACGCCGGATCGTTCAGCGACGATGAGCCCGGACTCGGTGCGTCGGGTGCCTTCCTGGATTTTCCAGCCGTTGGCTTTGGCTATTGCCAGGATCGCTTCGTCGGTGTGTTTCTGCCATCGTCGGGCGAGCGGGTTCCAATAGTAGAAATAGCGGTCCTGGGGCATGTAGGTGGGCGCCGGGATCTTGTCGGTTCTGGTGGTGGTCCTTGACGCGACCGGCGGTTTCCGGTTCGGGTCGCGCTCGCGCTTCTTTTTGGGTTTCCGCCGGCGGTTACTCATGCGTGCTCCAGTGTTGTGCGGGCGTGGACGTGGGCCGGGTGGCTCGTGGCCATCATCCACATCATGTACGCGGCGAAATGTTTCTTGCGGCCCCGGATCGCGGAGAGCGAGAACGGGTTGTACGGGATGATCCGGTGTGACCAGGCGTCGGTGGCGTCTGTGCGGTCAGCGACGGGCAGGACGTTGCGTGCGAGATCTCCGGCGGTCGATTTGAGGGCGGCGGCGGCGGCGTTGTCTCTGCTCCCCCATTGTTTGACGGCGGTCTCGAGGCCGTGGCCGGTGATCATCGCTCGGATGACGGCTTCGTGTGGGACAGCGAGGACTCGTGACGTAGCACAGCATCCGACGCTCACCATGGAATGCGGGCCTTCGCTGCTCATCATCTGATCAGCCATGGTGGTCGCCTCCTGGCGGGTACCGGAGCGGGACCGCGGACTCAGCGATCACGTTGGGCTGGCGGATCTGGTTGGTGGCCACGATGGCCATACCAATGATCACTGAGAAGACCAACGCCACCAGCATTGACACGGCGAACAGGGCCAGGTGCTCGCGCCATGGTGTCCCCCATCCGAACGCGGCGCCGGCGATCAGCGCCGGTTCGAGCCCGGAACAGAACATGCACGCCGCTTTGAGGCTCCAGAACGGCCGGTATTTGATTCGGTCGCGGTACCCGCGGAACAGGTCCGACTCGACTATCAGCCATCCGGAAACGACCCACACCGCGGCGGTGGCCAGGACAATCAGCAAAGGGTTCATGGCGGCGATGGTATATCACCGCTGCGGTTGACCCGACGTTGACGGGATCGCAGGTTCCTCGACCGGATCAGACAGTCCGGGTGGTAGAGGCGGGTCACTGGTGCGTCCGCAGGGAGCGCCTGATCGCAGTCGTCAGCCTGGCAGCGTCGCGGCGCCGCGGCTTTGCGGGCTGATCGTTGCTGGTGGGTGAGGCCGCCCCATACGCCGTACGGGACGGTGGGATGCCCGCCGACGTGGATCACCGCAGCTGCGCACCGCTGCTTCATCCAGGCGGGGCACACAGAGCAACACGCCTGGATGAACGCTGCGGTAGCGGTCGGGTCACCGTCGAGGGTTTGTTGCCACATCGCCGCGTGGCCACGACACGGCGGTTCTGGTTCGCCCACGTTCCCCTAACCGGCCCGGGTGGGGTCAGCTGTTATCCCAGTCTTCGATCGAGTCGGTCGTGGCCTGCTCGAGGTTGATCTCGTCGCCGTCGGTGTCAACCAGGCGAAGGTTCCCCGATTGTTCTTCCTCAGCCCGCAGAACCATGTCCTGGATTTGGGCGAAGCTCTTGGACGCGGGATCGACAATGGTCAGCGTCTGCAGCGTGATGGACTGATAGTCGACCTCGCCGCTGTTCTTTGTGGCTTTGGTGCCTTTGTCAGCTACCGAACCTTTGGCGAGGATGTAAACCTCGTCGTGAAGGTCGTGGACGTCAGCGACGGCGGCGGATCCGGCAAACCGGGTTCTGATGGCATTTGGTGTTGTCATGGAAACGGACTATAGACCGTCACAACCCAAAACGGTAACGACCCTTCACCTGGCTGGCAGGCGAAGGGTCGTTATCTTTGGCGCACAATTGCCGGTTGGAAGGAATCCGATCAGGACTCTACCACAAGTTCAGCGAAGGTCCTTTCGGTCATTCCACGGGTCTGGGCTGTCGTCGGTCGCGGCGGCTGCTTTCGCGCCGGCCGCCGCCAAGCGGTCCTGAGCCTCTCGGAGGTTCGCCAAATTGGCGTTGCGGTCCTCGCGGCTCAACAACCGCGGGGGGTCCGTATCGCTCCCCAAAGGTTCTTTATGGTTGTTTACGGATTGGGGGTGCGTTTGGTACCCCCCGCTCGGTGCATTTTGTACCCCCCGCTCGTGACCATTTGTACCCCCCGCTACTGCCCGGGGGGTGTGATTTGTACCCCCCGGGCCAGACGTCCATATGACCCCGGGCCCGTACTTGTGCAACGGCAGGATCGTGTACAAATTGGGGCGCCGATCAACCGGTATTCTGGTGTCCGGGGCGCCGTTCGGGACGACGTGCAGCAGCCCCACGTCTTGCATCTTCCGAATGAGTTTCTTCACCGTCTGATGGTGCATCTGGGTCTCATCAGCGATCAGCTGGTGAGACGGGTACGCGGTGGCGCTATCGCCGTTGACGTGGTTCGCGATGGACAACAGCACCAGGCGTTGCCCGTTGGCGGTGTGCCGGTCATTGTCGAGGACCCACGCCATAGCCTGAATACTCATTCCGCCACCACCACCGGCGCCGGCTGCGGTGTCAGCGGGTCAGGGATCGTGACCAGCGACGCGATAGCGACCGCCGCCAATACCATCCACAGGACCGTTGTCCACGTTCGGTCGGTCACTTTGCCAGCTCCACCGACGTGGTGAAATCGCGGATCGTGACCCGGTTCCCCCACCACGACTGCACGATTCGATCGATTGTCCCGTCGATGATGATCCACGCTCCGATCCCGCCGTCCATGTTCGGCATCGCTACCCGGGCAACCAGTTCATCAGAGGTAGCGCCGCGGGCTTTGACCCGCGCTGCACGAACCCATTGCCGGTCCGGCGAAATTTCGTAGCCCGGTGATGGGACCGTCGCGCAACACACCAACTGCGGGCGGTCCGGGCCGAACCGGGCGCGCATCGCCCGGTTCGGCATCAGGAACGTCACCTCCGTTTGTCCGGCGTCCATGCTGCATCGCCGCATGAAATTCGTTAGCGCCCGGTGTCGGGCCTCCTGGTCCTGTGTCCTCGGCGCAGCCATCAGACCAGTTCCCATCCCATGTCAGTGAGCGTGAACCGCGAACCGCGAGTCAACACGTCCTCGACCGATTCGACAGTCAGGCTGACGTGATCGGCGATCAGCTGCGCTTTGAGCGGCCGGCCGGCGCCGCGCATGTACTCCACCAGTTGATCGGTCAGGGACCCTTCCGTTGGCGGCGCCGGCGGTTCTGGCTGCCCAGCCAGCAGGCCGTCAGCCGGCTTGTCACCGGGTTGGGAATCATCCTCGACCGATTCCGGCTCGAGGACCTCGCTGTCGACGTAATCCACAGCGTCCACAGGTTTGCCCACACCCGCAGATGCCGCACCGTCGGGGTTCCTGCGGTCATCGATCGACGCCCGCAGGATGTTCTGGTTCAGCTTTGACAACAACGCCGGGTCAGCGTCAGCGTTGATGTCAGCAAACCCGTTGGGGTATTGATGATCCCCAGACGGGAATTTCAACCGGCGCAGCCAAGCATCGACCCGCCCCTGGGACGCCTCAGACAGTTTCGGGTACTCATCGCTGATCGTGCGCCACAACGCCGCTGAGGCGTCCACGTCGTTGGTGGCCCGGTACAGGTCCACCTCCACCGATTCGATGGTGTGGTCATCCCCGTCGAGTTCCTCCGGGGTGTAGCCCAACCCCATCATCACATCTTGAAACAGCATCCGGGACAGCGCTGTGAGCGCCCGGGCGTAACACATCGCCATTGGGTACTTCCGCCAGTTGTCCTTCTGCAAAAGTTCAGCCCGGCGGGCGTCATCGATGGTGAATGACACGTCGCTGACTTCGCCGGTGTCGCGGCGGGTCCCGACGATCAGGCAACCGTGAGATGTAGCGCTGACCTTGAGGACGTGACCGGCCTGGCGGATCTTCGCTCCGATCGCTTCTGCCGCAAAGCTGGGCTTGCCGTCCACGACGTAGATCCATCGCATGGACACGGTCAATGGCCACCCCTGCTCGGCGCCGGTCAACCCGGCCAGGATGATGTCATTGGGTTTGCCCCGGTACGCCTTGGGTACCAGCGACGAGTTGGCGATGGCGTTAGCCATCTCTGCCAATTCACCGAATGATTGCGGCGGACGCTGCAACGGTGAACTGTTCGGGTTGTGGAACTTCACCATCTCCATGCCCGGCACGACCGCTGCGGGGTCCGTGGCCGCCGTTTCCGGGGTCGGGGGCAGTGTCGGTGCCGGTTCGGTGGTTGCGTCGATCTCCGGCGATCCTGCGGCGTTCACGGGTTCAGTCGTTGGTTCTGTGGTGGTCATGGTCATCACGCGCCCTTCA
>Ga0209187_1000626_pt1 | contig 55624 bp, 39 predicted proteins | sample BantaG_FD_187430 | JGI IMG/M metagenome (GOLD analysis project Ga0209187, IMG submission 187430) | Marine algal microbial communities from Bantry Bay, Ireland - BantryBay_4 metaG (SPAdes) (version 2) | ecosystem: Host-associated > Algae > Red algae > Unclassified | place: Bantry Bay, Ireland...
GTTCAGCGTGCTGGGCTCCGCAAAGCTGCACGGTATCGAGCCGCTGAGCTACCTGACGGACGTGATCACGCGGCTGCCGGCAGCGTCACCGAGCGACGTCGCGCGGTTACTGCCCGACGTGTGGGGCCGGGAGCGAGCCGCCGTCGGATAGGTGGGGTGGGTTCGTGGAACGCTTACGTCGTCGAACCGTTCGGCTTCCGCCTCCGGAGCGCGTGTCCGCTTGAGATCCCCAAGCGGATCCGGCAGGGCGGCCTCGATTTCAACGGCCAGTTTCTCCAGCGCCTCGGCCTCCTCGCTGCCCATGGCGGGAGACACGTAAACGAGACTGCCGAGGGTGGCGGCGAACAGAGTGGCACCAAGGAATCCTAGACGTGGCATGTTGGCTGATCTCGCTCGGAGGAATGGGGTAAAGAAGTTGAACGCGCGCCTCGGCCGGCCGCTCGCGAATGATCGCGGTCCGCCGCTAGTTCTCCGCCTACTTCAACCGCAGCATCAGCAGGCCGGGTTTCGATACGGCGGCGTCGTGTTCCACCGGCAGCGTCTCGACGGCCGACTGGATGCGTTCAACCAGATCGTTGTAGTTGCCTTCGAAACGCAGGTTGAAAGTCGCCTGGCCGCGGTTGAACTTGATGCCGGAGACCGAGAGCACGCCGGGGATGGTGCTTTCGAGCACATCTGCGATTTGCTGCACCTGCCCGAGGTTCGCCGCGCCCTCGATTTCGGTAAGGATGGACGACCCATCGACCAAGGTGGTGCGGTAATAGGTGTCGAGGATCCTGCCGGCGAGAAACTGCGAGATGTCTTTCAGGTCGGCCGAATCCACCTTGAACTCGGGGTCCTCAAAGGCCTCCCGGCTGGGCCAGGTGCTCACCCCAAGCAAGCGGGGCGGATCCTGGAGGCGAGCGCGGAAGGTGATGGGCGGGGCCACGCCAGGATCGGCTGCCTTATCGTCGTCGTCATCCTTTGGCGCGGCGATGTCGCCCGCCCGGGCGACGATGATCATGTCGATGTCATCCATATCCGCAAAAGCCGCATCGATCTCGGCCTGCTGCACAACCGCGTCGTCGGCACCGACGCCCTGCACCAGCTCGGCCCGCAGACGTTCGCGCATCGCGCGGCCGTCGATGACGCGCATCCCGGCCTCAATCAGAACTCCCGCCATCTCGTTCTCGAGAGCCAGGTACTCCGGCGAGAGCGTGTCGGTCAGCCGAACCTCCCACTGGGGCCTGGTCGGAGCGGCGTCATACTTACTCCGCACGACCTCCACGTGATTGACTTCCTGGATCATCACCGCCACTGACGGCTCCCCCTTCTCGCGGTAGTACGCCTTGAAGAGTTTTTGCAGGTCTTCGGCGCCGGGCACCTTGGGGTCGGTTAGCCGACGCCAGGCAGGGGGATCGGCGGCCTCAAGGATCTGGATCTGGATCTTGCCGCCGGCCGCGACCAGCGTGCGGGGGCGCATTTCCAGTTCGTCCCGGATCAGGTCTTCGAGATCGATCGACAGGTCCATAATCGCGCCGTCGTACTCAACCTCAATGGATGCAAAACCGCCCCGCGCGTCGTCGGCCTCCGCATATTTCACGTCCGGCAAATCCTCGAGTCCACGTGTGATCTTCCGGATCGACCGGTTGTCGGTGAGCCCCAGAACATTGACGGTAAAGATCGGCGCCCCCATGGCCGCGACACCTTTCATTCGTTCTGCAACAGCTCGAAAAATTTCCGCAGCCTTCTCTTCTTCAGCAAGAGTTCTACTTGAATCATAGGGGTCTATATCGACAGGCCTTTCCTCCGCGAAACGCGGGTCAATAATCCTGCCCAAGATTCGATAGGTTCCGTCTGGCTGCTTCGCGAACTGCACGATGATCGCCTTCTTCGCCCTCACCTTCTTCATCGCTAGCTCGACCGCGCCATCCAGTCCCATCGCGGCAAGATCCCCGGCATCAACATCGTCGTTGGCCAGCGCAGCGTCAATATTCACCAGACGCGTGCGGGGGTAGGCGTCGACCATGTGAGCTTTCACCTTCGTCGCCAAGCCTTCAGTAAACAGCAATTCGTCCGCGCCCAGGTTCAGGCCGAGCGCCCTAAGGGCGTTGTCACCCCCGCCGCTGTCAAAACCGAAGGTGACGAGAAGCTTCTCGCGGCGCAGTTCGTTCATCGCGTGCTGCCAAAGCTCGGTTGCTTCAGCAACAGTTCTGTCAATACGATCCAGGATCTTCGAACGGCTCGTGCCGGGGTCCGGCCTCGGGGCAGCTTGGGTACCTTGATCTGCGAATAGGAGAATCGACAGAGCCACCAAGATAACCTTGAATCGAGTCAAATTCTTCACTTTCAAACGGCTCGGAATGGCTTTCAATTTACTGCTCTGCGTCAAAGGTGGGGAGTCTAACTATAAACTAAAATAGTGAATTTCTCTTCAGATCGCGGTCAATTTCAGCTCGCCACTCAACTGCCTCTAGCTTCGCAGATTGACCACTCAATTCAACAACAGAGCTGGCCGAAACTCTAATCGCCTGCCACTCATCCGTGTCGACAACTGCCCCAGCGGAGTTTCGATAAATAAATCGGTACCGAATAACTGTGTCGTGACCACTTACTGAACGTAGAGTCAGCCTCACCTTAAGTAAGCCGCTTTCGAGCTTCTCCGAGAATGGAGGTGAATGCATTACGAAGATGTCTTCGATATCTTGCATCGGAACCACCTGCGGGTATGCGGAGGGATCGATCGGATCAGCAGGGATGACTCCCGGCCCAGCGAACGAGTCGTCGCTTCCGGCGCAGCCTCCGACCCCGATTGACACGGCAATAAGAAAGGTAGTGAGTGCCGCACTGAACGCGCTCGCCTCAATCGCACGGGAGAATATCATTGAGCAGGCACCCACTTTCCTTCGCCCCTACCGTTAATGAGTGTGTTCGCAATACTATCCTTCTCAAAGACGAGGCGAGTTGAGAACTTATTCGCGTCTTTAACGTCTTGCTTCGCACCGTTTACGACCCTAACTAGAATCGACATGTCCAACTCGGGAGGCTTAACGCCACTCCGAAGCTCATGCAAGAACTTGATTCTAACCAAGTACACATCTTCGGGAGCATATTTCGTGTCCGCGCCGGATTCAGCGGCTTCATCCCCAGATGCATTTACATCAGAAATATCTCCGATAGCGACACTGGTTGAATCAGATCTGTCAACGAACAAAAAATTGTCGCTGAGTTGGGTGTGCCCGAATAGCGACACATATAGGTCTTCCGAGATATTCGCACCCTTCTCCTGCTGAAAACCGACGGCATCACTTTCCGTACGAGCCACGACCAGAACTCTCTTGTAGTTCCCTGCTTCATAATCAGGAAGCGTCGGGAGTTTTTCAACGAGCCACTCCTTTGCCTGCTCCGTCAGGGCTTTCGATACTTCGACCGGGATACCTTCCTCCAAGAGCCGCTTGAGCTGTCGATCTTGATCGGCATCTACATCTTTCGCCATGCATTCGGGGCAGAAAGACTTTCCGTGAGAACCACACTCTCCAGCGTATTTTACGAAGCCACATCCGTAGGTCGCTAACGAGAACGTCGCGAGCAAAACGCACAACCAAGTAATCGACAATAGACTTTTCATTCGCAACATAACCTTAAAATCCAAAATAGAAGTAGCTGAAAATCGTTTGCGAAACTCACGTTACGCGCTTCAATCAGAGCCCTCCCGAGGCAAGGGCAAAAGACCTTCAGTAGCCGCTTGATCAGCTACACGATCCAATATCGCCAAACTCAACGTTTCGTCGTAGCCAGGTTCCACCCGACATCGTACGAGGACCAAGCCCCCATCCGCCTCTGCCCACGTCTCCACCACGGACCCCTGCGACGTCCGGCCGGTGATCTGAAAATCGGTCTGCTGGGCGACCAGCAGTCCGAGTTCCGCGTAGACCTTCTCCGCCGCAAGAATAGCCTGCTTCGGCGTGGTTTTGAAGTACCTCTGGTACGCCCCGCGCACCTGCGTGACGCCGGGACGGATCTGCGAGGGGGCACAGGCCATGGGGCCAAAAAGCAGTGCCGCAGCAAGGTAGAGCGTGATCGCTACCAGCTTGATCTTGGCGAAGCGCCACTTGGTTTTGGTCCGCTCGTTCAAAAGAGGTGGCCTCGGGACAGTAAGCAGGTTGAACCGGTTGGATTCGCCATGAAGCTAACCGAAAGGCCACGGTTCATCCAGCCCAGAATGGGCGAGGCTTCTCGCTTAATGGCAGAAAATATCACGATTTTTTCAGTCCTTCGCGCGCACCGGCCACCCAGTCCCGCAATACAAGACGGTCATCGCGGTTCTCGGCCTGGAGCAGACGGCCGGCCCCGGAGAAAAATCTTTGGATTGCTCGGGGGCCGTCCCGCCGCAGGAGCAGGAAGAAGGCCGCGGCGTACAGCAGGCCGCCTTGCAGCAGCAGCACCAGCAGCGGCGTGACCCACCCACCGCCCCCGGTCCCGGGAGGTTGTGCCGGAGCGGGGGGAGCCGTGGCGGCCGGTGGAGCGGCCGTGGCTGGGCGGTGGCGAGCGTAGGGGTTTGTCGGGGGAGCCGGGGCCACGGGTGGCGGGGCCGGGGTCGGCACGGCCGCGGGCGTGGGCGCGGTCAGCATCTCCTCCGCCGAGGCGTAGGCCCAGTGGACGCTCACCATCGCCGCCGCGGCCCGCCGGGGGCCGGTCGGCTCGCCCAGGTTTGAGGCGAAGAGCAGCTGGGGCACGATGGCGAAGACCATGAGGCTGACGGCGGTGTCCACCCGCCGGGCCAGGGCCGAGATGGCCAGCCCCAGCAGCGAGCCGACGCTGGCGACCAGGAACAGCAGGACGAGGCCCTGGACGGCCCCGCCGACCTGATTGAAGTCGGTGGTCTGGCGCAGGACGACGAGCAGGATCAGGGACTGCACCAGGTTGACGACGGTCAGCGGGCCGAGCTTGCTGAGCAGGTAGGGGGTGATCTCCAGCCCCACCAGCCGCTCGTGCATATAGAGGTCGAACTCCTTCACGATCTCGCGGGTGGCGTTGAACAGGCCCAGAAAAAAGGAGCTGCTGATGGCCATGACCGCGACGCTGAGCGCCTGAAAGCCCGCCGCCTGCGGCCAGTCGGCGGCCGCGAAGGCGATGAGGCCTGCCACCACCGGGGCAAGCAGGCCCACCGTGATCAGGGTGGCCCGGTCGGCCAGCAGCAGGGCGACGTAGCGCCGGGTGAGGGTGGACAGCTGCACGCCAAACCGCTCGGCCGAGAGTCGGGACCGCTCGGCCCCGGAGACCAGAGACACCGCGGGGCCCTCAACGACCGGGGGCAGGGCGTCGCGTCGCTGGCGGAAGAACGCGTCACCCGCCGGCGACTCGACGTAGCGTCGGGCCCAGGCGGCGGGGTCGGCGTCCTCCGCCGACTCGGCCTCGTAGATCTGGCTGATCTGCTTGACGTCGAAGTGCTTGCGGAAGACTTCCGGCGGTCCGAAGAAGGCCAGCTTGCCTCGGAAGAAGTAGGCCAGGTGGTGGCACAGGTCGAGGTTGTCGAGGTAGTGCGTGATGCAGAATATGGTGAGCCCGCCGTCGGCAAGCCGCCGGAACAGCGCCATCATCTCCCGCTCGGTCTTGAGGTCCAATCCGCTGGTCACCTCGTCCAGAAAGAGCACTTTGGGGCGCCCCAGCAGCTCCATGGCGATCGACACCCGCTTCTGCTGCCCGCCCGAGAGATCGCCCGCCCGCATGCCCTTGCGGTCGCTCAGCCCCACGGTCTGCAGCACCGCGTCGATCTGCTCCTCGATCTCGGCCGACGTGGTATCGGTCGGCAGCCGCAGGCGGGCGGCGTGCCGCAACACGTCGCCCACGCCCAGGGCCCCGTGGAAGATGACCTGCTGCGGCACGTAACCGATGGCCCGCTTCAGGGACGCGAACTGGTCGTATAGGCTGCGACCGTTGTATCGCACCTCCCCCGCGGTGGCCCGGCGGCGGCCGTTGACCGCGTCCATGAAGGTGGACTTGCCGCAGCCGGATGATCCCAGCATGGCGACGAACTCGCCGGGCATCACGGTCAGGTCGATCCCGTCGATCAGACGCAGTTCGGCGCCGGTCTCGCGGTGCCGCACGGTCTTGACGAGTGCCGAGACGTCCACCCGCATCCCGCGCTCGTCGTCGGTTCGCCGCAGCGAGCGGCCGGTGAACTCGAACGAAAGGGGGCCGAAGGCGATCGTGCAGTTGCGCTGCACCGTCGTCCAGCCGTTGGCGGGTTCCCCGTCGACGTAGGTCCCGTTGGTCGAACCCGCGTCGCGGACCTGCCAGCCGTCTTCGCGGCGACGCAGGTCGGCGTGGTGGCGCGAGATCTGGGGGTCGTCCACCAGGCCCGCCCCATCGACACTGCGTCCCACGCGTATCGCGTCGCCTTCCAGCATGATCCGCTGTGCGGCCCGCAACGCCGGCTTGGGGCTGCCGCTGCCCCGAGGTGCCATCACCGTATGGTCAGGCTCGTCGTCGTGGCCCGAGCCCTGGCCGGTCGCCGGAGGCTTGGCCGCCGCGCCGCTGCGGGGCAGCCAAGCGTCCTCGTCGGGCTCCGTTTTCCGGGAAGCCTTCCGCGGTGCCTTGGACTTCCGCTTCGCCGGGCCGGCGGCCCCCCGGCCCGGCGCGTCGTGGCCGCCGGCGGCTTCGCCTTCGACCGACAGCGAGAACACCACCCCCGCCACCACGAACTGCTGGCCGGGCCGCAGCCGGCTGGGGAAGTCGATCGGGCTTCCGTCCACCACCACCACCGCTTTCGACGTGGCCGGCTCCACGAACATCTTGCCCCCCTGCCCCCACACCAGCGCGTGGTCCGGCGCCACGCCCTCGGCCTGAAGCCGCAGGTCCTGCTCGTCCGAGGCCCCGATGCGGACACGCCAGTCACCGTCGGCCTGCACGGCGTGCTTCTGGTGCGTCCCTTTCGGGTCGGTGTAGGCCAGGACGATCTTCTGGCTCATTCCGAGGCCTTTCTGCTGCCCCGGATCCGGGCAATCTGGGCACGACGCCGGGCCACCACGTCGTCGTCAACGGGTTCTGAGGGAGGTGATGCGGGTGGGGTTGGCGGGGTGGAAGCGATGGGTTTCACCGGTGAACGCGACGCGGGTTTGGACGCCGGCGCCTTCGCCCGGCCCGCCGACTTCTCTTTCTCCATTGGAGCGGGCTTGGCGTTCAGCTTAGCCGGGGCCTTCGGCGAAGCTGCTTCAGTGGGTGTGGTCCGTGTCTTCTTCCGACGTGGCGGCACCGTGATGCTGATCCGGCGGCCGCCGGATTCGAAGTTTTGGACGGTGGGCTTCTCGGGATCGGGGCTGGCCGGCATTGCAGGTTGCTCTGAAACCAAGACGTCCGGTCCTGCTTCCTTTGAGCCCACCGCTTCGTTGGGTTCCGGATGTGAGCTATCGCGTTCCATATCCAATTCAGTGCCGTCAACACCAGGCCACACCGTATCCAGGTCAACCTCCGACGCATTGACCAGCGGCAACTGAACCGTCCCGTCGAAATTGACAACGGTGACGCCCGCGAACTGCCGGTCTCCACACCACTCTGCGGCCTGACTGGCCACCGGTTCATCATCTCCATCAGGATCGCGAACGACGACCAGGACCAGGTCGCGGCCGGCGGCAGCGCAGGCCGGCCCAAGCCACTCGATCGAACCCGAGGTGCCGGGCGTGACCGAGACGACGAGATGGGCCCACCGATCCAATGCCTCCGCCTGCAACTCTTCCGCCAGCGGAACTAGAAACGCCGGATCGTCGTTCCCCGCGATCGCCGCCATCAGCCCTAGATCGACAAGCCCGCAGCCCGATGGATTGCGTAGCGTTCGCGAAAGCTGATCCGAGATCGGCCGCGCCGAAACTTCGTCGCGCGCAAGCACAGTGATTGAGACCGGTTCAAACACGCCGGCAAGTCGGGCGGGCCACATCAAACCACTGATCGCGCGGCGGGCCTCAGGCACGGTCAAATTGGAGGACGATGCCATCAATCCTCCTCCGCCGTCAGGTCGGGCTCCACCACCGCCCGCAGGGCTTCACCCTGGTCGGCCAGAACCGAATCGGCCTCCAACCAAGCGGTAGAATCACCATCCGTTTCCGCTCGGAGCTTTCGCCGAAACTGCTCGTGGCCGGCCGCAGCGCGCTCCAAACGTCGATTCCCGAGGTCGATCACTTGCGACGCGAGATCTGGATCTTGAATAACCTCGAGCGCCTCGTCGATGGTGTCCGCGACGCCCCTCGAATCGAAATCAGCATCTGAAGTTTGATCGGTAGAAGGCAGGTGTTTCATCGGCTTGGTTCGCTCCGTTGTCGTGCGCTCCGATTGGAGGCGATTTGATCCTTCCTCGCTTGAAGTTTGGCCTTCAGGTCAGAAATCTGAGCGCGTTTCTGATTTTTTATACGATCGGCAGCTGCTTGTTTTGCCCGTTGCTCTGACTGATCCGCAGTGTCGTTCTTCCCCAGTTCACTTTTTAATTCAGCGCTTGCCTTATCCCTCGCTCTACGATCGCCATGAATAGACACAACTTTATCTTCATTGTTCGTTACCTCAACGGACGGATGATCCTTATTCCGATCCGGGCTCGCCCCCGGATCGTCGTGGCTCTTCCCTTGGTCTGGCCGTCTTGTAGTGCCTATGTACTCAGAAGGCTGCCGCTTAACTACACCTTCGGTGATCTTTTTAGCATCGTCACTTCCAACAGCGACTTGGTTTATTCGGTTTATGTCCGGTTTATTCTCTAAATATGTTTGCCGACCATGTCCAATACTCTGCAGTGGATATCCCGCACCGGTCTTCAATACTTCATATTTCCCGTCTTGACCTCGAATTCCAACGTCCTGCTCCTTAATATAGTCTTGCCTCACCCTCAAGCTTTCCCCCGCCTTCATTTCATACGAATTGATTCGCAGCATCGTCTCGTCGCCAGTGAAAACATTCTTCCCGCCGTCAGCACCGGCGAAATTGGATTGCCAGTCCTCTCGGACAGCTCCCCATGCCCGAAATCTCTCTTGACTGAATTTCTCGGTCTCTGGATCAATGAATGACGCGAACTGATCCTCTGTAAACCAATGTTGGTTGTCTTTGGCTCCCTCCTCCCTTTCATCGCCGTTTGGATAAAAAGTGCCTTTATTGGTCGATGTAATACGATATAGCGTCTGAGGTCCGCTCAGGTCCTTCCACTCGCCATCACCGGGCTCGGAAAGGTGTGGCGAGTTCCCCAATTCTTCATCGCTGGGCATTTTACTCATTCTGCTAGCTCTATTCCTTATGAAATCGAACACGAAACATTCACTACCGCTCTTTTCCGCGTGCTTTCACCGGCTGCTCAATTTTCACGCCCACGCTCTCGGCACTGACCGATTCATTATGCTTGGCCACTTCGTCTCTAAGCTCCCAAGACGGGCTTGGATTCCCATTAAAAATTTTCTCGTCTACAAACGATTCGTTCTTCCTCGCCCAATCTTCATGAGCTTTCATATCGCCGCCATGTGAAAATAAAAATTCACGATGTAGAAGAGCAGACCCATTATTGAACTTACCGCCGTGCGCTTCTAAGTGCTGTGAATCGGCCTCGGCACTCTGCCCATCACCAATCTCACGTTCTCGATTCACCAAAACTCCGTTACGACGAGGGGCTTCGACGAAAGAGACGGTCTCGCGATTTCTTCTACCTCCATGACCAGCCGTTACCACATGGTGTAGTTCCGCCGACGAATTCAAGGGTTCGCCAGATAGTGCACACTTACCTCCCTGACGATCGTATATTTCTTGCTGCGTCTGAGAATTGGACTTAAATTCAATGCGTTTACGTTTATTCGTCATGTTTTGCACCCAAGGGAATGCCGAGCCGATTGAGGATCACGGAAACATCCACCAAACCACCATCTTCAACGCATTGAACCCATTAAACAGCATCGGGATCAACACCTGAAACACGATGATCAACGCAATCACCAGAACGATGAGCTTCATCATCATGGGCGGGCACTCCGATCCGCGGCGTAATCCATCAGTTGCTCCTCAAGGGGTGGATCCGCCAGCGCAGGCGCTGCTTTTCGACCTGCGACCGGGTGCCCAGGTGGACGATGGATTCGCAAAACTCGGCCTCGCCGCGCACGGGGATGGCCAGGCGGGAGAACGCTTCGGCGCGGACCTCGCGGTCGTACTCCATGCTGCTGGAGACGCTGCGTGACTCGTTGCCCTTGCCGATGCCGCGGCCGGAGTTGGACGAGAGGGAGACGCTCTCCATGAGCGTCTCGCCGAACAAGGTGGAGGCGAACTCGTTGGTTTCCTGGTCGGTGTTGCGCAGGAAGATCTTGACGGCGCAGTTGCCCAGCATGTTGGTGACGGCTTTTTCGTTGTCGGTCTGCTTGAGCAGGGACGGCAGGTTCTGGCAGGCGATGATGTTGGCGTGGCGGCTCTGGCGCGAGCGTTCGAAGAAGTCGCTGTCGCCCTTGCCCTCGCCGGCGGTCATGAACACCTGGAACTCGTCGCAGATGAAGAAGCTCTGCCGCTTCTTGTCCACCCGCTTGAGCACCTCGCGGAAGTACTCGAGCTTGACCAGCGTGCAGACGGTGCGGCTCATGGCCTGCTTGTCGGCGATGGGCATGTGGACATACAGGATCCGACCGGCGTCCACCATGTCGCCGATGCGCTCGGTGGAGCCGCCACCGAACACGTCGCGGTAGGGCTGCATGAGAAACGGGTCGATCATGTTGGTGAGCTGCGACTGCACGCTGGAACGGGTTTTTTCGCCCAGTCCGGCCCACTCCTCGAAGAAGTCCAGGCACGGCTCGACGTCGAGGCTGGCGTCGTCGACGGGCAGGCGGGCCAGCCGCTCGTCGATGGCGTCGGCGTTGCCCGCCAGCCGGGCGACGTCGCGGAAGTTGGGCGGGGTGCCCGGTGGGTTGGTGAACCGCAAGAGCGCGATGGCGTGGCGGAGAAACTTCTTGGCCGAGTCGATCCAGTAGGTGTCCTGGGTGTTCTTGGTGCCCAGCACCTCGAGCACCGCGGCGAAGCGGCCGGCCAGCTCCAGCTCGTCGTCGTCGCTGTCGAGCGGGTTCCAGTGGATGCCGCGGGGCGAGTCGGGATCGATGATCCGCAGGTCGTCGGCCCGGCCCAGCCGGGCGAGCAGGCCGGCAATCTTGTCGCGGAAGTCGCCCTTGGGGTCGAGGATCAGCCCGCCGGGCGGGGGTTCGCCCGGGTCGCCGCCGGAGGACAGCAGCCCGTCGAGCAGCGCGTTGAGCACGCACACGGTTTTACCCGTGCCGGTCTGGCCGAAGATGATGGCGTTCTTGTGGAAGTCGTCCCAGCGCCAGTCGAAGTTGCCCGCCCGGATCGCGCCCGGCGAGGCGACGACGGGGTCGCCCTTGTCGTACACGGGGGCACCCTCGCCGGGCTTGAAATCCGAGCTCTGCATCAGCTCGTCGAGGGCGCCTTTGGCCTCGGCGTAGGCCCCCCAGCCCGAGCGGCCCGACACCAGGACGTAGATGAGGGCCAGCAGGCAGCCGACGAACCCGAGCGCAGCGAGCCCGCTGAATCCGGAAAGCACCCGGAACTGCGGCCAGGAGGCGAGCACCCCCACCGCCGCGCAGCCGAGCGTCGCGATGGCAAACGTGGCGATCGACCGGTAGGCCGCCTGCTCGCGGATGACCACCTTGCGGGCCAGCATCTCGATCCGCGTGGGGGCGTCGGCGAACCGGCGTTTGGTGCGGGCCATCATCCACCGCTCACGTGGGTGAAGCAGCATGGCCAGCCCGTAGATGGCCGACGCAAAGAACGCGATGGTCAGCAGCAGCCGGAAGGTGTTGTTGGGCGACGTGGGCTTGATCGGGAACACGACCACACCGGCCGCCACCGCGAAGGCGATGCACATCGGACGCAGGAAGCGTTGCCGCAGTTCAGACTCTCGATCGTTAACCCCGGCCAACCGCTCCGCCTTTCGTTATTCGCCTTCGGGGTCGACCGCTTCGATGGCGAGCACGCCGTCGTCTTCGACTTTCAGCCGGACGCGCTCGGCCCCGGCCTGCTGGGCCGCGAGCAGGCCATCGGCCAGCATCTCGTCGACCACGCGTTCCAGCTCACGGACGCCGAAGTCCTTGAGTTTTTCGCTCTTGGCCATCGCCTCGAACACCAGCTCCGGCGCGACATACTCGAGCTCAACGCCGTACGCCTTCGCGGTCTTCATCATCTTGAGCACCGCGATCTCGGCGATGACAATGCCTTCCAGCGGCTTGAAGACGTACACCCGGTCGAAACGCCCGAGGATCTCGGGGCGGAAGACCTTGGAGTCCCGCAGGTGCTTCTTGACGGCGTCCATCTGCTCCTGGGGGTCGTCCACTTCTTCCTGAATCTTGCCGATGGCGTCGTGCTCGGCGTTGCTGGTGCAGGCGATGATGGACTGGGTGAAGTCCGCCTGACGGCCCGACCCCTGCTCGGTCAACCGGCCGTCGCCCATCATCTGGAGGAAGAGGTCGAAAATCCCCTTCCAAGCCTTCTCGATCTCGTCGAACACCACGAGCCGCTTGGGGTTGTTCAGGACCGGCCGGGTGAGCTGCCCGCCCGAATCCGCTCCGACGTAGCCGGTGGGGGTTCCGATCAGGCGGGTCTTGCCCTCGGTGCCCGAGAACTCCGAACAGTCGAAAAGCAGCATGTTCTTGTCGTCGCCGAAGAGGTACTCGGCCATGGCCTTGCACAGCTCGGTCTTTCCGGTGCCGGTGGGACCCAGCAGCAGGATGTTGGCGATCGGCCGCTTGCGCTCCTTCTTGCCCCATTGCAGGCGGACAAGGCGGCTCACGTTGTCAATGACGTGGTCCTGCCCCTTCACCCGGCCCTTGAGCGCCGCAGCCATCTCCTCTTGCACGATCAAGCGGGCAGCCCCGGAGTCCTGCTGATCGAGCAGCTCCCGCAGGCGGGACATGTCGGTCAGTTTTCCGAGCAGATCGCTCATCTTCGGCTCCTGAATGGCGGTTTTTGGCACCGGGAGCCGTTGGCGGTGGAGTGTTCGGCGTTCATCGTACCTCCCGCTCGGCTTTCGGCAACCGCTGAATCAGCCGCATCTGTGGCATGCTGATCTCGACGGCCTTGGCCAGGTCATCGCGGAGCCGGGCCCGGACCCGCGAGTGAACGCCCTGAAAGCCGCGGGCGTCGCCGATCCGGGCGACTTCTTCGGCGAGGATCTGGGGGTCGATCTCGGTCAGGGTCACGCGGTGCCGCTGGCACTCCTGCTGCATCAGCCGGGCAATGACCGAGGCCTTGTCGAGCTGGCTCAGGGTCTGAACCGGCAGGATCAGCCGGACGGTCTCGGCGAGCAGGGGCGGGAAGCCGGTGGTCTCGATCAAGAGGGCCTTGGCCTTAGGGGTCCAGGCCGGATCGGTGCGCCACTCGGCGGCGATGGCCGCGAGCGAACGTTCAGCCTTGGTGCTGCAGAAAAACACCATGACGTGTTTGAAGGACACCTCGGACCCGGTGGCGGGGTCCACGCAGCGGCCTTCCTGAATCACTTGGGTGAGCCGCTCCAGCACGTCGGCGTGGGCCGATTCGACCCCCCGGATGATGACCGTGTGCAGCGGGTTGCCCCGCACGGCCGTCAGCAGCCGCCCGCCGCCGCCGGATCCTCCGAAGAGGTCTTCGATGCCGTAGGTGGCGTCCGAATACTCCCGGGCGTCGAGGACCAGGATCCCGCCTTCGGGGTAGACCTGCTTTGCGACCGCGGTCGCGAGCAGTCGCTTGCCCACGCCGTTCCGGCCTGCCAGCAGACAAACCGTCAGCGGCTCGTCGCCGCAGTCCGGCCGCTTGACCCGCAGCATCACCGACTGCTGGATGTCATCCATCAGCACGTCGAGCGCCGCGTCGTGCCCGACGACCTCTTCCAGGATCTTTGCTTTGGCGATCTCGAAATCGGCAGGCTTCACCAGCGCCGAGTAGGTCGAGGCTTCATGCCCGGTGTCACCGCTCGGGGCGTCACCGGTCTCCAACGCGATCGGAGGCTGGAGCTGGGTGAGGCCGCCCAGCAGGTCCAACACCGGCTTGCCGACCGGGTTGCGGTAAACCTTGATGGCCAGTGGCCGCTCAAAACGGTGGATGTAGAGGTAGGCGGCACAGAGCAGGGCCACGGTGAGCACCAGCGCGACCAGGTAGAAGCCGATCGCGGACTTCGCGATCAGCATCATGAGGAAGCCGAGCCCCACGCACATCATGATGAGTTGGGCGGGCCCGCGCTGGTTCACAAACGGTTCCTACGGCTACAGGATCAGGCGGAAGCAATCAGCAGGGCCAGCGCGGCCACCCCAGCGATAAGCAGGGCGACCTGAAATGCCGGGCTGCTCGACCAAAGAAGCTTGACGTTGTCCATCAACTGGCTCATAACGCTCTTGCCTTCGGTTCCACAATCTACCGGCTGACGACGGCGACCGTTTGCTGCTCGCCGGTCTGCATCGGCCGCGTGAAGTAGTCGCCTTCGCTGGATCGAAACGCCACGGTGATGCCCCCCCCGCCGTCGTGGACCCCCATCAGCGAGACCACCGACTGGCTGCCGCGGGCGATGGGCACCGTCAGCGTGGCCCCCTGGTGTGTGATGGGTACGGTGGCGAAGCGGGCGCCGTCGATATACACGTCCACCACGTCGCCGTCCTCGGCACAGTTGTCGTACATATAGAGTTGGTAGAGGTCGGACTGATCCGCCGCCAGCGCCTGGGCCATGCCCGCGGAGAGCGTGGGCTCGGCTTTCGGTTGGGCGGCCACCGGCTCGGGCATGTCGGGGATCGTCTGCATCGAGGCGAAGTCTGCCTGGGCGGCCGCGGCGTTTCCGGCCAGGAGCGAAGCCTTGACCCGCTGCGTTTCCTCGACCAGCGGCTGGCCGACCTCGACGGCGGCCTGGAACGTGCCCACCCCCGCGCGGGTCACCTTCCGCACCTGCTGGGCGTTGCCGGTGCGGGCGATCTCCTGCTGCAGCGGCTCCACGTGCTGGGTGTAGTTGGGGAAGTCCGCCTCCACGGTACTGCCGCCGCGGCTGAATCCGGCCATGCCCACCACCACCGCCAGCGTCACCGCACCGATGGCCATCCCCGCCTTGGCCCAGGTGTTGGAGAGGACGCTGATCTTCTGATCGGCGACGCGGTCGTCGGGTTTGGGTGCGGCCGGGCTGCCCTTGGGCGGACCGCCCCGGGGGCCGGGCCCCGCCGGCGCGGAACTTGAGGACGCCGGTTGCGGCACCGGACGCGAACGGCGGGGCTGCTGAGGGTCGCGTTGTGGGCCGGAAGTTTCCATACTGAACTCAGGCTACGCCAATCGAAGCGGGGAGGGAATGGGGCCTCGTCTGCCCCGGGGACTACCCGTGCAGACACCGCCTGAAGATCCGAGCAACGAATCAGAAGGGGCTGTCCACAGAACTGACGAGCCCCCGGCGATCAAAAACGACCTTACCGGTCCGTCCACTCGCGAAACCGTAGAAGTACACGGTGCCCTCGTGCGAGGACGTGTACTCCGTCGGAGGCCCCAGTGCAACGACTACCTCGTCCTTGTTCGTTTTTGCGGTGGCCAGTCCCTCCCAGGCCGGCAAACTACCGAACCGACTTTCGTCAGCCCCGTAAACCGGCAACTCCGACACCGACCACTCTTGGACCAAGCCGTCTTGATCAAAATCGATGCGATACGGCTGCACGGTGCCGGTCGAACTTGGCGCGGGCTCGTAATACCAGCGATGATTACGTCCATCCGTCGCCGTACCGAACAAACGTTCAACCGCTGTACCAGTAGCCCGGAGCTTCAACGCGTCCCAACGCGACCAGTCATGTGGGGTCGGCGTATCAGAGTAGAAGCCGCTGGATAGTGGGACTGCGGATGCAACGGCAGCCGTAACGGTGGTAACTGCTGTCGGCGACCCGCCGTTGTTCGGCACCGTTATCGGAGGCTGCGCGATGTCCGTCGGGGCAGGTTCGTCGATTTCTGGTTCTACGACCGCCGGCTTCGGGTCGGGTGCGAGCGTCACCGCGCCCAACACGACAGCTCCGGCTCCGACCACCAGCCCAACTAGCGATCCCGTAAAAAACGAACTTGGCATGTGCTGTCAACCTTTTAGCTCTGCTGAGTATCCGGAGTCTAAACCGCCACAAGCGTATCTGAAATACCGAATCGGTGAAAACACAGCTCAATCGGGCCGCATTCGATCGATCCGGCGGCGGCGCGTGGCCGCACCTTCACTATGGCGTCAGAAGTCTAACGGCTTCATCTTTAACCTTCGATGTATGTGAAACCGCTTCCGCCGCCGTTTGTCCCTTGATGTTAGCTATGGACCGATCCGCCTGGCGGTCGACTAAGAATTCCATCATCTTGATATGACTTGCATTTAATGTGACTTTGGCGAGCGTGTGCAACGGGGTATCACCCCCCTTGTCTGTTGCGTTAATGTCCGCCCCCGCATCCAAGAGCATCTGGACAGTAGCGATGTCCAAGCACTTCTCTGCGGCAATGTGAAGGGGCGTTCGTCCAACGAGGTTTTTCGCTTTTACGTCGGCACCGGCGCCTAACAGCACCTGAATAAATTCCCTTTTGCCGTGGTATGCGGCCTCATGCAGCAGGGAATTGGCGTTCCTCACATTCAAGTCTTTCCGAAGCAGGGTCGAAAGCTGATTGTCTGTTTTCGCCTGTTCGATCTTAACGCGAAATTCAGCGATGCGCCCCTCTGCAATCATCTCGATGAGTTTATCTTGCTTAGGACCGGTCCAAATTTTAGGTTGAGGCTCGTCGGGCGGATCTCCGCCGGTGGAGGTGCCGGTACCGGTGGAAGTGCCCGTGGATGTGCTCGTGGATGTGCTCGTGGATGTGCCGGTGGAGGTACCGGTGCCGGTGACTGGAGGTCCCACCGGCACCTCCACCAGTCCAAGCAATTCCCGCACCGGCGTTCCCACCTGGGCCGACGCACCAAGCGGAATACCAACACAGATGGCCAACGCGTACGCAGCGAGGGTCGGGAGCGGGGATTTCTTACCAGCACTCGCACTCGGCAACGCTGGCGTCGGGAAAGTGCCGCCACCAGACGGCACGCCCGCGGGTTCGTCGTCGATCGGGCCGCTACCGCTTGAGGAAACCGTGGCCACCGCGTACGGATCATCTGCTTCCGCGACCACCCGACTCATGAGATCGATCAGTTCGCCCGCGGTTTCGGGCCGGTCCACCTCTTCCTTCGCCAGCCCGGCCAGCAGCCCCGCGTTGACGGATTCAGCGACGCCCTGGATCGGCTTGGCTTGGACCCGGAGGATCTGTTCTTCGATGTCGGCGCCCCCGAAAGGTGCCCGCCCGGCGAGCAATTCGTACAGGGTGGCGGCCAGGGAGTAGATGTCGTTGGACGGGCTGTCCTTCTCGTGAAGCTGCTGGGGCGACATGTACTTCGGCGTGCCGGCCGACGAGTTGGCCAACTCCGGCTTCAAGGTCCGGTCCATCTGCCGTGACACGCCGAAGTCCATCAGCATCGCCGCCCCGCTCAGGTCATCGATCATGATGTTGGAGGGCTTGATGTCGCGGTGCAGGACGTGGTTCTCGTGGGCGTAGTCGAGGGCCGAGGCGATCTGCCGGCCCCAGGCCAGCACCTTGTCCTCGGCGAGCCCCTGCGGCGAGTCCTGCAGGCATTCCTTCAGGGTCCGGCCGTCGACGTACTTGAGCACGAGGAAGGTGGTGCCGCTGGCCGCGTCACGGTGGAAGTTGAAGACCCGCACCACGTTGGGGTGGGTCAGCTTCATCGAACTCTTGGCCTCGTCCTTGAGGCTCGCAACAAAGTCGGCGTCGTTGGCCCACTGCGGCAGCAAGAGCTTGAGGGCCACCGGGAGGTCGTCGAGTTCCTGGTCGGTGGCGAGCCAGACCACCCCCATGCCACCCCGGCCGAGGCACTCTTCCAAACGGTAGCGTCCCGCCAAGACGCTGCCGGATTCGTGCGACGATTCTTCGTTGCTCTGGTTCATGAGGGTCTGCTCTCGAGTCAGGTGTCATGCGTGAGACGGAATGATGCCGGCGAGATTATACCGTCACCGATCTCGTACAAGAAGGGTCTGATCCGCTCCGAACTTAGGTTCCGCCTGCACCCCTCGGCTCCTGTGGTGGTGCGCGCGGATCATGTATTTTCCACAGATTTGGACGAATTCGGTCGGTCGTCGCCGAACGCCGTGGCGGAATCTCAGCCGATCGCATCGGAGTCGGAGGCCGCGGCGGAGAACAGACCGGCGAGCAGCGGCGGAGTGACGCTCGCCAGCACCAGAAAGTGCTCGCTCGACCGCTCGACCTGCGGATCGGAAAGGCATGCCCCATAGTGGATCACCGCCGCGGCCGCCGCGACCACCCCCCCCAGGACGCCACACCGCTGCAGATCGGGCGCGGAAGCGGTGTCCATCATCTGAATTGAGCGGTCACCAAAGAGATCGACGGCCGATCGGCCTGACGTTCCGGCCACAATGGAGCGCCAATCGGTACGTGTCGGCCCCGCCACCGCTACGCGGTCCAGCATCGGATAGGCCGGGACCCCCTCCAAAAGCGAATCGACGAGTTCATCAACCAGCTCGTGCGCGGGATCGTTCAGGCTGGCGATCAGGCGTGAGACCGCTGATTCAGAGGGCAGTCGCATGGACTGTTTCTTCATGGCCTACGGGGTCCCGCCAGAGCCGCCGGACCGGTGCCCTGTCATCTGACGCATGATCCTGCTGATTTCCTTGTCCAGATCCTCGGGGGCAGCCCCGTCACGCTCGATGACCCGGCGCAAGGCGACTCTCAGCCTCGGGTACGCAACCCGGAGTCCGTTCTTGACCTGCCCCGAGGATAACCCAAGCCGCCTGGCCGCCGAGGCATGCGTAATCTCACGGATCCTACACAAAACCAAGAGTCGGGCGTGTCGTGAATGGCCCTCCTCACGCAAGACCCGGACGGCCAGAACGACGGCTTGGCGGACCATGCTCCTCAACATGATCTTCTGCAGTTCGGTGTCCGGCCTCGTTGAGGTGTTTGCCGTGCCTCCCGCGGTCTCTGTGCGTTGAAGGCTGGTCAAGCCCCGCACGTGTTCACGGATCTCGTCCGCAAACTCATCGATAAGCCACCGGTGAAGCCTGGAACCGCTCGCTCGCCATCGCTCCCAGAAGCCGGGCTGCAACACCCGCTCCGCCACGAAAGACTGCAGCACGTCGTCTGGGCACAGGTTGCCGTTATGAGACGACCACAGGTCTATGGATCGGTAGTAGTCGACAAGCGGGTCGAGGTAAACCTTGACCACATACTCGTTGATCTCACGGATCCCGCCTTGACCGCGCGCAAGCTGGCCGTCGATCCACGTCATCGGCGTCTTCGAAAACCCGTCCGGCATGCGATTGACTGTCCGATCGGATTGGTGCCTGAATAACCGTCTATTCCGGCGAATCGCCAGTGTACACGTCAGTGCCGACGCCAACTGGGGCAACATCAGCCTCTGACGGACGCTCATCTCGCAAGGCTTGGAGTTCTTCCACCTGGGTGCGCAGGAGGTCCCGCGACTTCCTTGCCTCTTCGACCGCGTTCCACGCGGTATCGGCCTCTCGCCGAGCTTGGAACGCGACGCGTGTGGTGTCGGCAAGCCCAATAACCAGCAGCGTGAGGAGGATCGCGCAGGAAATGAGTGGCCCGCGGTGCCTCCCCACCCACTTTTTCGCTCGATAAGATACGGTCGGCGGCCCGGCGATCAAGGCGTTCCCGGAAAGATAGCCCAGTAAGTCGCTTCGAAACTCCCGCACGTCAAGATATCTTTCGAGACGGTCGGCGCGCATGGACCTTCGCGTGATCCAATCCAGTGCCCCGGCCAGTTGTTTCTCCAGTTGCGGCGGCGAACTCCCGCGGCGAGTCGCAAACTCTGACCTGTCGCCGGCAGATCGATTCCTGAATGCCGACGCGAGAGACGGACGTATGCCGTCGCAAACCCTTTCGCAGAACGAATCATCCAAGAGCTCGTCGTTATCCACAGTGGCAAAGGGATGCGTTCCAGCAAGCAGTTCGAAGAGGAGCACGCCCAATCCGTACACGTCGGTCCGCTCGTCGATCTCGCCGTTTCCGCGGAGTTGCTCGGGGCTCATGGAAGACCGGGTCCCAATGCGCTGGTCTGCCACGGTTTCGAACCGGTATCCGGTATCCCCTAGGGGATAGAAGATCTTTGCGATACCAAAATCAATGATTTTGGCGGTGTAGCCGCCGTCGATCTCCACCCCCAGGATGTTTGAGGGCTTGAGGTCGCGATGAATGATTCCGCGTGCGTGCGCGTGCTCGACGGCGTCGCAGACTTCACAGAACATCCGTACCCGTTCTCTGACCGTAAGTCCGAGTCGATCCGCGAAACGAACGATTGACTCGCCTCCGACGTACTCCATGACGAGATACGGCTTACCGCAGGTCGTCGTTCCGGCATCAAAGATCTTTGCAATGGCCGGATGCTCCAGCATCGCGAGGGCCTGCCGTTCGGAGTCGAACCGTGCGATCACCGATCGGGAATCCATCCCGGGTTTAATCAACTTGATGGCAACCCGACGACGCACAGGGTCGAACTGTTCGGCGAGATAGACCTCGCCCATGCCGCCTTCCCCGATCATTTCTACCAGATGATATCCGTCGATAACCGAACCGACGCCTGGAAGCGGATTCGAGTGCGGTTCGAGTTGAGAGACGACGGGCTTCAAACCAAAAATGCTCTGAGGGTTGCGGTAATTCGAACGTACTTCAACCGTGGTTTGGTTGGCGGTGTCGGTGAAGCTACTGACTTCGAGATGAGGGCGGGCGTGGGTTGGGCTGCGGGTGTGCAAGTAGGCCCGGGTTATCCCACAGCAACGTGTGTACAACACCTATGTAGTGGGCTTCTGCTGTTGGGCGGTGGGGTGAGACTACTAAAGGGTGTCCGGCTCGGTCAGACGAACGATCGGATCATTTCCACCGGTTTAACTGTTGGCGAGATTCGTCTCATCGGCTTGGTCGAGGGTGCCCAAGTGGATCAGGAACGCTTTGGTTAAAGCCGCGTCATCGACGTCGCGGAAGAAGTCAAAGTCGGGATGGGGTGTCTCAGAGAGTAGCTCGTTGACGAGGACCGCTTTGAGCATCTCGCCATTCTGCAAAGCGTCCCTGAGCTTCTGGGTCCAGGTGTCGTGCCAAGCAATTTCACGGCCAGAGTTCATGTCAATGAGTCGGGCGCCCTTGGAGTTGATGGAGACCTCTTTCGGGAAAAATCGATATTCGGCGGTGCTTGCTTCCATAGAATTTTGAACTCGTAATGGGGAATAGGCATCTTACCGATCCACGGTGAGAGAATCTTGTTGTGAGTGTTCGAAAAAGTCTACGCGATCCGGCGGGCTGGGTGGTCGGCACTGGACCGGTATCCCGGTCACCGGGAACGTAAATGCGCAGGGCCCTCACACGCGCAGCGTAAACGCCGCGTCCACCACTGACCACGCCGACGCCGCGACCGCGTCGGGCATCACACCGATGGCCCGGGCCCGGTAGGTGGCGGCGACCATGTCGTCGGTCAGGAACTTCTGGAACTTCACGTAGGTGGGCGGGAGCACCGTCGGCAGCGGCGCAGGGGACGGGTCGGTCATGGCGGCCTGCATGGCCTCCAGGTCCTGGTCGTCGCTGGCGGACAGGGTGAAGTGGGTGTTCATCACCTGCGGGGCCCGGGCGGTGAGGTCGGTGAGGCGTAGGGCCATGCCCAGGTTGGCCCGCAGGCCGGCGAAGGTCCACACGGTCACGTCGCCGTTGTCCTTGCGCGTCACGCTCACGGTGCCGGGGGTGATGAACTGGGCCTCGTCGCGCAGCTCTTCCATGGCGGCCTTGGCCCGATCGCTCCACCAGCGGTCCTCCTTGCGGGATACCAGCACGGCCTGCATCTGCTGGACCAGTTCGAACGACAACGACCGCATCTCGCCGACCCACCGCACCTTGCCCGCCGACTTGGCGGGTTCGACCCAGATAATGTGGCGTTTCCAATCCACCTCGCGGATCAGCCAGTTGCGGCCGGCCAAAAGCAGCAGAGGCGGGCCTTCCTCATTCAGTGCCAGCGCTTCCACAGGGACGGTCCCCAGCTGTTCACGGCCGTGCATCACGCTGAAGGTCGGATCCGCGGCCACCAGCGACAGCAGGTCGGTGAAGTACCGCCGGCCCACCTCTTTCTCGCCGGTGGGACCAAACCACAGGCGACCGCCGTCCTGGCTGAAAAGGTCGTGTTCCAGCCCGTGGCGGATGAGATCCTCCACCGCCTTGGGACCCAGGTCGTTGAATACCACACCCGCTGACCGCAGCATCGGCTGGGCGTCCACGATCGGCAGCCCCCGACGCTCCAGCATCAGCGCCATCAATTGCTGGGCCAGCACGTGGTAAGGCATCGGACGGAACTCGACCGGCTCCACGAACCCGCTGTCCCACAACCGCAGCAGCCCGGCCGCCTGAAGTAGTGCCTCGCGGCTCGTCGTCAGGAACAGGCAGTTGCGCATGAAGGGTGCACGCCGCCCGGTTCGACCCATCCGTTGAAGGAAGCTCGCGACCGACGCCGGACTGTCGATCTGGATGACCCGATCCAGGTCGCCCACGTCCACGCCCAGCTCCAGCACGCTGGTCGCAACAATCACGCCGTGCTCGGCCTCCATGAAGGCACGCTCCGCCTCCTTTCGCTGGTCAAGCGACAGCGAGCTGTGGGTGATCCACACCTTTACGCCTTTGCGTCGCAGGTCCACCGTGAGCCGCTCGGCACGGGCCCGGCTGTCGACGAACACCAGCCGCTTCTCTTGCGTGTGCAGCCGGGCAATCACCGTGGCCGCGTTGTCCAGGTGCCCCACATAGTCCAGGTGCACGTCCGTCGTGCCCGACGGCGTGGCCTCCCCCAGCACGCCCGCCGAGCCCGGCTTGGGCGGCAGCAGCCAGGTCATCAACTCGTCTGGGTTGCCGACCGTTGCCGACAGGCCCACCCGCTGCATGGGCTGGGGGGCGTAGCGGTCGATCCGGTTGAGCACACTCAAGAGGTGCCAGCCCCGGTCGTCGCCGGCCAGGGCGTGCACCTCGTCCACGATGACCATCCGGGCGTGGGCGAAGAACCGTACCGGCTCGGCCTTGCTGGAGACCAGCAGCACCTCCAGCGACTCGGGGGTGATGAGCATCAGGTCGGGTGGGTCGGCCCGCAGCTTGCCTTTGACCGTGGCGGTGATGTCGCCGTGCCACACGCCGACCCGCCGGCCCACCAGGCCGAGGTATTTCTCCAGCCGCGGGGCCAGGTTGTTGATCAGCGCCTTTACCGGGCACACGTAGAGCACCGACAGGCCCGTCCAGTTCTCGTCGAGCATCCGCGAGATCGCCGGGAAGCAGGCGGCTTCGGTCTTGCCGCCGGCGGTGGGCGCCAGCACGATCGCGTGCTGGCCGTCGAGCAGCGGCGGGATCACCACGTGCTGGAACGGCCGCAGGTCGCGCCAGCCCAGCCCGTTCACGATGTGGTGCTGCAGCAGCGGGTGGAGACGCTCGAACGCGTTGGCCGGCTCGGGAGCGGGATCGAGGTTCGGGGTGTCGTCGTTCAAACGTCCAGCTCGATATCGTCCACCGAATCCACCGGCCGGCCCGCCCGCTCGGCGTCTGAAAGCTCCTGGTCGTTCACGGTCAGCTGGTAGTCCCGCCGCGGGTCGAAGTCCTCGAACTGGTCGATGCGGTCCAGCACCTCGCCCACCAGCTTCTTGAGGAAGATCCGCGGCGCGATGCCGGTCTTGCCTCCCAGCCGCCCAGCCACCGCGTCGGCCAGCTCCGTCAGATACGCGTCGCCGGCATGGGCCGCGATCCGCTCGGGGGCCGACGCCCCGTGGGCGTACACGTCGCGCACCCGCCGCCCCACCGCCAGCAGCCGCTCGCGGTCGAAGGCCCGCAGCCGGATCTGCACGGCCCGCGGGTTGTCGAACTTCGCGTCGGTGGCAAAGTCCACACTCAGCCGCTGGGCTAGTGGCTCCAGCCGGGCCACGCCTTGGGGGCCCTCGAAGAACGCCGCCGTCCCGGTCATCAACACGTACAGCCCGGGGAAGCGGCCGCCGTCGATCTCGTCCATCAGCTGGCGGATCGCGTTGAGGCTCTTGTCCCGCACGTCCGACCGCATCCGCTGCACCGTCTCCACCTCGTCGAGCACCAGCACCAGGCCCGCCCGGCCCGAGTCCTTCAGCACCGTCAGCAGGCCCTCCACGAAGCCCAGCGCGCCGTAGTGGTCGATCTCCCCCTTGATGCCCGCCGCCCGCTTGTGGGCCGCGCTCACGTTGGGCTGCCCACTCAGCCACGCGGTCAGCGACTGGGCGGCGGCGCTGTCGCCCTCGTGCAGGGCCTTGCGGTACCCCCGCAGAGCCAGGGCAAACATCGGCGCCCGGTCGGCCAGCTTGGCGAGCCGCTGCTCCATCAGGGCGTCGATCGCCTCCGCCAGCTTCGTCTCGTCGTCCTCCAGCACCGGGTCGGCCCGTACCACGTCCTGTTCCAGGGCGAAGAACCACCCGTCGATCAGGTTGCTCAGCGCCCCGCTGGTCGTGTCGGCCGTGGCCAGCCGCTCCATCAGCCGGCGGTACACCGTCTCCAGCTTGTGCAGCGGCGTCTCGGTCTCGGAGATCTGCACCTCGGCCGTGGCAAAGCCCCGCTGCTTCGCCTGTTCGGTCAGCCAGCGGCTGAAGAACGTCTTACCCGTGCCGTACTCACCCCGCAGGGCCTTGAACTTCGCGCTGCCGGCCTTCACCTGCTCCAGTTCTTCGAGCAGCGTGGGCTGCAGGGTGTCCAAGCCCACCGCCAGAACGTCGAGCCCGCGACGTGGCACGGTGCCGTTGCGCAGGGCGTCGATCACGGCCTGGCGGCGCTGGGGGCTGAGTTGGCGCGGTTCGGCGGTCATGAGGCAGGTCTCGATCAGGCTCGCAATTCGAACTGGGTCATCAGAAGTGGTTTGTTGAGCACCAGGGTCTGCGATGCGTTGTCCATGCTCAACACCGCGTACCCCTCAACGTTCAGCAGCCGCTGCAGGCCGGCCGAACGCGACTTCGCTCTGCCCGGGCTGAGTTTCAGTCGGGTCGCGATCGCGGCGAGGGTGACCGATCCCCCAAGGCCGTCGATCTCGGTCAGCCAGGCGCCCACCTCTGCGTCCGGTGGCGCGTAACGGTCGCCCACCATCTCCTTCTGATTGGCGTACACCTCACCCGCAAGCAGGTCGGTCACCCAACCCGCCAACGGAACCGCCGGTTCGGTTTTCGCGACGGGGGTTTCCGGATCCGTGAACAGGTTCCGCGGCTCTTGCTTGGCCGCGGGTGCCACCGCGGGCGCAGGGGACGCGATGGGTTTGTCGTCCAGCCGCGGGTCGATAAACCACAGCGGCACGTCGCTGGGCAGCTCGGCCAGGCCGCCGCCATCTTCAGACCGTGCATCCAGCACCACGATCGGCGTCACAATCTCTTGGGGGCTCACACCACCGTGGTAGCCGGCGCTCTTGCCGCTCACATACCGCATCCCCTCCGACCAGGGCACCACCACCTTGCCGTCGTTGGCCTCTCCGGGGAAGCCCACCCGCGGACCGGTCATCGCCAGCTCACCCTCCGCCAGCTCGGCGGCGCTGCGCCAGCGCTCGCCGTGCGGGGCGTCGCCCGCCGCGCTGGCGGTGGTTCCCCACTCCGGGCAGTGGCCGTGGTCGCTGGTCAGCACCACCAGCCGGTCGCCTTCGCGGGCGTGGGTCAACAGCGCCTGCAGTACCGGCACCGACTTCAGCCCCCAGTCCACCGCCAGCTGCACCGAGCCCGAGAGCTGATCGTCGATGGCGTTGACCACCACGCCCACCACCCGCTTGCGGGTGTTCTCCACCAGTTTGCGGGCGCTGTCTGCCAGCCCAAGGTGGTCGCCGGGGTCAGCGAGGTCCGCCTTGTGCAGCAGTGTCGGGGGGCCGCCGGGGAGCGCCGCCAGCGCCGGGTGAGCCGCGAAGTTGGACCGCTCCACGTCCTGCCCACCCACGGCACGACGCCCGCTGAGCAGTGTCGCCCGGGCCAGGCGGGTCACCGACGGCACCGGCGACAGCCCCAAGACCCGCTGGTCGCGGCCGGGCAGCGCCACCTCGCGCCAGTCCTCCCGCACCAAGTCCCGCGCCAGCCGGCGGGCCAGTTCCAGCGTCATACCGTCCATCACTACCACGAGCACGCGACGGTCGGCCGCCAGCGGCGTCACCACCTCATCGAGAAAGCGTTCGGCCTCCACCACGCCCAACTCACTGAGGGCACCGCCGCTGCCCCCACCCCCGTGATGGCCGGCGAGCGCCTCCGCGAACTTCCGGTTAAACGACTCGCGCCGCTGCACCGCCGCCGCCCCCAGTTCCGCGAGTGCGCGGCTCAGACCGGGGTGGGTCTCGCCGCCGCGCAGGCCCGACCGGGCCGCATCCACAAAGCTGTCGACTGTGGCAAACCGACGGGCCAGCGACGCCAACGACCCCGCGGTGTCGGGCGGCACGTCCAGCGTCATCCACCGCAGCAGGGCCAGCGCGTGATCGATCCGCGCCGTGGTCTGTTCCCGCTCCACCGCCAGCCGGTGCTGCGACACCGCCGCGGCCAACTCGAACAACTGCGTGCTGGGGGCCGGTTGCGGCTGGGCGACCGCCGACTCCAGCGCCCCCGCAAAGGCCGTGATGCGGGCGTCAAGTGCGCTGGGCAGCCAGTCGCTGCCGCTAGCCGCGTGGGTGAGGTCGAAGTGCGCGGCCAGCGCATCGGCCTCGGCCAGGGCCCGGCGCTGCTCGGCGCGGTCCAGCCCCACCAGCACCGCGCGGGCCGCCGCGGCCCAGGGCTGCTTGTGCCGCTGCGCGTCCTCGTCGAGCCCCAGCCGGCCGTCCAGCCGCAGCACCTTTCGCATCGTGTCGTGGTCGCTGATGGCCGGTCCACGGTCCAGGGCATCCAGCAACAGCCCCGCAGCCAGCGGTCGCACCGCCGGCTCGGTCACCTTGTTGAGCCACGTACCCAGCGCCACCGCCGCGGCGGGCCCGCTGGTGGCCACCAGCCGCGACCGCACCCCCACCCGCTCGGGCTCGTCGAGTGCAGCCCAGCGCCCCGGGGCCTCCGCCGTCTGAAACCACGCCATCAGGGTCGGCAGGTCCTGGGGCTGGTCAGCCTTCAGCCCCAGCATCGCGTTCAGCAGCAGCGACCACGCGAAATCGGCTCCCAGAAACTGCCCGCTGGGCCGCGGCGGGTTCGCCGGGTCGATGGCGTCGAGCAGGCGCTCGGGCAGCCAAGCGTTCAGTTCGCCCTCGGTCAGCGACGGATGCACCCGTTCGCACGACAGGGCCGCCAGCGCCAGCCGCCAAGGGTCCAGCGTCAGCAGCTTGCGCGATTCCAGTCTGGCGAGCACGTCCGCGTCCAGGTCGCCCTCGTCCAGCGGCGTCAGCAGCACCGGTGTGGGCGATCCTTCGGCGGTCGAGGCCGCCAAAGCGCTGCGCAGCGACAACGACGACGGGCACTGAAAGACCCGGAAGGTCTGCGTGTTGATCGCCGGCAGTTCACCGCCGGTCCATGCCACATCGGTGCGGATTCCGATCGGCCGCAGCTTGCGCTTCGTCTTGTCCCCACCGCTCTCGTCGTGGAAGGTGCGGATCTGCTCGGCCGTCTTCTTCACGAGCACCCGCACCGCGGTATGGATCCGGTTGATGCTCACGGCTCCGCCTTCCGCGTGCGGTAGATGATCTGTTCGATCTCCACCTCAAACCCGCGGGTCCGCTGCGTCTCCATCTCTTTGAGCAGATCCGACAACCCGCCCACGCTGAGGTTGTTCCGGGTGGCCGCCGTCCAGCCCGCGGGCGTCGTTAGCGGCGGGGTCACGACCGGCGGCGTGACGGGAGGCGGAGCCGGTGGCGTCTTCACTCCGCCGGCCATCACCGCGCTGATCAGCCGCCCGGCCTCCGCCGTCGCCTGGGCCACCACCGGGGCCAGCGGCTGAGCCAGCTCGCCGGTGTCCAGCGCTCCGCGCAGGCGGTCCAGCACCGCGCGGGCTTCCACTTTCAGCGGGTTGTCGTCGGGTACGTGACCCAGCGACTCGATCTGGTGGGCGTCGATCTTCTTGAGCGCCGCCAAGGCCGGGCCCGCCTTCAGCGCCGCGCCCAGGGCTTGATCGCCGAACTTGCTTTCGAACCGGCCCAGCCCGATCACCGCCTCGGCCGGCTTGCGGTCGGCCATCGCACCCAGCAGGCTGGCCACAGCGCGGGCCTGGGCCACCCGGTCACCCTCACCGGGATTCATCTTCAATACCTCTCGCGGGCCGGTGATCGCCGTCAAGAGCTCCCGCGCCTGGGGCCCGTGCTCGGCCGCCACTTCGGCCACCCGCTGGTGCAGCAGCGCCACGTTGTTCGCCGTGCGGTTGCGCGGCACGGCCTGGCCAAACACCGCCGCGGTCGCCGCCACCGCGCGGTCCCACACCGACGGCTCGGGCATGGGCTGGGGCCGCAGCACCACGTCGTCGTCCAGCCGGCCGATGTCCGGCTCCACGGTCGCTCCCGCTTTTGCGAACGAGCGGTCGGTCTGCAGCGCGTAGGCAATCAGAATCAGGTCCGACACCTCGCGCGTCAGGCCACGTTTTTCGGGGCGGTCGTTCACCTGCTCGCGCAGGTCACCCACCGTGGCTTCCGACGACCCCGACGCCGCGATGTATCGGTCAAGTTGCTCCCGCCACGTCTGGCCCAGCGCGAAGTGGATCTCGCCCTGCCGGCCCAGTTCCAGAGGCTCGGCAATACGGGTCATCAGCTCGCGGTCGGTCTTGGTCACCTCGGCCCGTTGCCCCTGGCCCGCCGCGTCTTCCAAGATCACGCGGATCTTCTTTAGCTTCGCCGTGGTCACCACGTCATTCAGCCGCGGGTGCGCGGGGAACTGGTGTGTGAACACCTGGTCCATCAGCGCCACAAACGCATCGCGCAGATTCGCCGCCGCCGGGGCCTTGGGCGTGAACCCCTTGCGCAGACTCGGGAAGAACGTGTGCCCGTCAGCCCCATCCACCAGACTCGCTTGGGCCTGGCTCTCTCCGCGGATGCCGTAAGCCGCGCACAGATGTTCTTTCACACGCACGGTCAGCCGGTCGCCCTGGCTCTTCAACTGGTTGCGGGCCAGGCCCCGCTCCTCGGGCGTCAGCGTCGTGGCGTACTGGCGGTCCAGGTTGTCGCCCCGCAGCACGTGCTCGATCAACACCAGCTTGCCCAGGTCGCGGCAGGCCGCGTCGTTCAGAAACGCCGGGGTCCACAGCTGGGTGTCGGTGCCCCCCGGATTCTGCTGCTCAAAGTTCGCGATCGCCTTGCGGTCGGCGTCGGCGGGCTTGGGCACGTTGTCCACCGGGTAGTCGATCACCAGCTTCCAGCGGTCGCCGCTGCTCTTCATCAGCCCGGGCGCCATCTCGCGGATGTTGCCAAACGTCACGTCGATCAGCCGCCGCGTGCCACGCCACTGCACCGTGGCTTCCTGCGTGCCGGCCAGGGTCTGCCCCGGGTCGCCCAGGTCCAGCATCTCAAACAGGTGCCGCTTGATCACCTGGACGCGGTTGCCCAGGTTGTCCTGCGGGCTCGCCGCCTTCAGGATCGCGTCGGTGTCCACCCCTTCCAGGTGAACGGTCACCGTGGGGTTGCGGTCCGCGTCGCCGCCCAGCTTGATCGCGCTGCACGCCGCCGCCCAGCCGCGCAGCTTCTGGGCCGTCAGGGCAATCTCGTTGCTGCCGAAGGGGTCCTTCACCGCCCCCCAGTTGAGTGCCATCAGCTTCTCTGCCGTCAGGCCCTGCAGCGCCCCCACCCCGGGCACCAGCGCGGCCAGCAGCGCGGTCTTCAGCAGCCGGCCTTCGCTACGCAGCCGCCGGGCCTTGGGCTCGGCGGGATCCAGCGCTTCAGCCTCGGCGGCGGTCAGCTTCAGGTCCTGCAGCAGTACGGGATACAACTGGCGGTCGTACAGCTTGCGGGCCTGGTCGAAGTGCCCCTTCCACGCGCCGCTGAACGCCTCGCCCCCGTCGGTCTGGGTCACCTGATCGAACAGGTCGCCCACCGGGATGATCTCGCCCAGCTCCAGCGTGTCCCGCCGCTTGCTGAGCATCTGCAGCATCACCTTCAGCGACGTGCGGTTGCGCTGCAAAAGACCCGACACATCCACCAGCGTGTCCACCAGCGCCGGGCTGAAGGGGAACACCGTGCGGAAGTCCTCCGCGCTGCTGTCGTTGTTCAGCAGGATGTCCATCACCCCGCGGGCCGACGTGGTGGTTTTGGTAAACGCGGCCTCGATCGCCGCGTGGGCCGCGTCGTCGTTGGGCCGCAGCAGCCGCGCCTTGGCGATCTCGCGCAGGTTCTGGTCGGCCAGCGCCACCGTCGAAAATCGGCCCTTCCAGTGGCTGAAAATGTCCTCAAAACCCGCCTGCACCGCCCCCACCTCGCTGCCGCCCACCAGGTCCCGCAGGTCCCGCTGCCGGGCGATAAAGCTCACGATCGGCACCGGCCGGTCGGTCACCTGAGCCTCCACCAGCTTCGCCAGCTTCTGGATCTCCTTGCGTACGAAGTCCATGTCGGCCGCGTGGGCACTCAACCAAAGAATCAGCTCGTCGAGGAACAGCACGATGCCCGCGTACCCGAGCGTCTTGGCGTGCCGGCTGATCACGCTCAGGCCGTTGTCCAGGTCAATGAACGTGTCCTTCCCGTCGGCCTGCACCCGCCCGTAGTTCTTGAAGTGGGTGGCGATCAACGCCGAGATCAAGGCCGAGCGGTCCGCGCCGCCCGAGGGCGCCGCCACCGCCGCGTCGTAGCGGGCCGCCGTCCACCCCGTGGCCGTCGCCGCCCCCCAGCCCGCGTCGCCGGCCACCGGCGCCGCAGCGCCCAGGCTCGAAAAGAAAGCGTCATCGCCAAAGCTCTCACGAAGCCCCGCGGCGTCCCTAAACAGCCCCTCGGCCCGGTACACCGCCGGCACCGGGGCCTCGGGATGAAGCTCCCGCACGTGCTCGGCGTAGCCGGCGAGAATCGCCTGCTCGCAGCTCGTTTTTTCGATCATGTGATACGGGACCAGCAGGTACTTTTTGTCTCCCGTGTTCCACGCATCGCTTTCCTGAACGATCGGCCCCAGCATCGGCTTGGCCCGCGCCGCGGGGTGGCGTTGCAGCAGCAGGTGCAGCATCGCCATGAAGTGACTCTTGCCCGATCCGAACGACCCGTGCAGGATCGCCGCCTTGCTCTGGTTGTTCTCCACCGCGTCGCCGATCAGCCGCATCGCCTCGCGGAAGTTCTCGACCAGCCGCGGGGTCACCACGTACTGGTCTGCCGTCTGCCGCAGGGCGTCCTCGTCGGCCACGCCCTCCGCCAGCTTCAGCACGAAGTCGCCGTCGTGGACGGCCTTGGGGATCTCGATGACTTCTTTGAGGAGCATGGGCAGGACCGTACGGCGGTGAACGTTGATTGAAGCTTTCGCTGCAGCGGCATGGTATTTCATTACCGGCGCCGCCGACGACGCTTGTGTCGCTACACCAGCGACGCATTCTGCCCGCCCTCCCCACGCCGCAGCCGGCCTGTGAAGGCCACGACCGCTTACCCCTTCCGGACAAACTCGCGTAGGCGGACATCAACGGGATGGACCCGCTCATACCGGATTGGCGAGAGAAGGTTGCAGACCGCCGCACCGCAGCTCGAAGTCAAACAGCAGGTCCACCCCGTCAATATGGGCTGGGCCCCAGCGGTCACGCTCACTGCCCGGGGCACAGAGGCGGTTCCTACAAGGAATTGAAGCCCACCAACATCCGGCCCTCCCATGGGCTGCACGCAGGGCAATCCGACGTTTCACGCAGGCTTCGTAGCCCCACCCGATCCCCTCCACAACCAGAGCGCGCGGCAAGAACACTGCCCAACGGCCCTCCATTAACCCAAATCACGTGTTTGTTGACTAAATAATCCCTCAAGACACGAAAGTCTATGTTGACTTATCTTGTCATTCTGCCGATACTGTCAACAGACCACCATGAACCCCGACCGACTCCGCCACGCCCGAATCGCTGCCGACCTCACCCAGGATGAGGTGGTGGCCGCACTGGCCGAGCAGGGTGTGTCGCTCACCAAGGGCGGCCTCTCCAAGTACGAGCGTGGCGGCAGCACCCCGAAACCGACTCTGCTCCGCTCCCTGGCCCGCGTGCTTGGCGTCGAGACCTCGTACTTCTTTGAAGCGCCCGCCACGTCGGTCAAGTGGCTGGCCTTCCGTAAAGCGGACACCCTGGGCCGCAAACGCCAGGAACGCATCAAGGCCCTGGCCGAATCTCAGGTCGAAGCCTTTGTCAATCTCCACCACGCCCTGCACCCCTCCCCCCCGGCCTGCCGGAACATGAAACCGCAACGGGTGACCGAAGTGGCCCATGTCGAGTGCATCGCCGACAAGCTCCGCGACCACTGGGGGCTTGGGCGCCACCCCATTGACAGCGTGACCAGCGTCATCGAAGACGCCGGCGGCATCGTCGTGGAGTCTGGTGGGGAGAACGATCAGTTCGACGGTCTCTCCGGCTGGACCGAATCTAAACCGCGTCTTCTGGTCATCGTTGTCAGCTGGGCCGTCTCCGACGACCGGCGCCGGTTCAGCCTTGCCCACGAGCTCGGTCACCTTTTCATGACGTTCAGCGACATCGACGAGAAAACCCGCGAGCGATGGGTCAACCGTTTCGCCGCTGCCTTCCTGGTCCCCGCAGAAACCGCCCGTCGCGAACTCGGCGGAAAGCGGAAACAAATCGACCTGGCCGAACTCGAAATCCTGAAGAAAAAGCACGGCCTCAGCATGCAGGCCTGGCTCTTCCGCGCCGCCGATCTGGAGATCATCCCGCTTTCCTACGCCAAATCGGTCTACCGCGCGATGATCGATCGGGGTCAGAAAGTCGTGGAATCCGTCGCCTACCGAGGCGACGAGACCCCACGGAAGCTCCGTCAGCTCGCACTGCGAGCCCGGGCCGAGGGGCTCATCACCCAAGCTCAGGCCCACCGCATCTGTCCCCGGCTCGACGCCAACTCCGACAGCGTTTCACGCCGTCCCCTCGACGCCCGCTCCCTGATGCGGATGTCCCGTGAAGACCGTGAGCAACTGATGGAACAGGCCGCGGCTCAGCTTGATTCTGACTACCGGGCCGGTGGCGGATTGAATCTTCCCGACCAGTTGGCCGAGGAGGACCACTTTGACGAATCCCTCCCGGACTGATCCGAAACGCGGCGAGCTCTGGCTCCTGCAGTTCGACCCCACCCGCGGATCCGAGGTCCGTAAAACCCGCCCCGCCGTCATCCTCAGCCCGGCGTCCGTGGGTCGATTGCCGCTCCGCATCGTCGTGCCGGTCACGGGCTGGAGCCCGGGCTATGGCGTAATTCCCTGGCTCGTGAAGCTGGCGCCCGACCGCCACAACAACCTCCAGAAAGAATCTGCCGCCGACGCCTTCCAGGTGAAATCGGTGTCGGTCGAACGGTTCACCAAGAGGCTCGGCGTGGTCCGGGCCGACGACCTCGAAGAAATCTGCGCGGCGGTGGCGCTGTGCATTGGAGCTTAGAAAGAAAGTAGAATATGCCGAAACATAAACTTACATTCCACAACCTGGGCAGCGCTGACTGCATCCGGATCGATCTTACGAACGGCAAGAAGATCCTCTTTGACTACGCCAACATGCGTGCCGAGGAGCGGGACGATCTGCGTTGCGATCTGCCCGAAACGCTTCGCCAGGACCTCGGTGACCGCGACTACTACGACGTGGTTGCTTTTACCCATCTCGACAACGACCACATCTGCGGATCCACAAGCTTTTTTCGCCTCGACTTCGCTGAGGCCTATCAGAGCGATGTTGACGGCAAAAAACGTGTCGAGATGCGGGAAATGTGGGTGCCCGCTGCGGTCATCACCGAGCCTTTGCCGATTGACCGTCCGGACGAAGCGAAGGTACTTCAAAAAGAGGCCCGATTCCGATTCAAGCAGGGGGAAGGCATCAGGGTTTTTTCGCGTCCGGAACGCTTGAGGAAGTGGTGTGAGAAAAACGATGTTGACTTTGAGTCGCGTCGCTCCATCATCACCGACGCCGGAAAGGTCATCCCCGGCTTCGACAAAGCCAGCGATTCCGTAGAGTTCTTCGCCCACGCCCCCTTCGCCCACCGTCAGGACGATAACAGTGTCGAAGATCGCAACGAAGACTCGCTCGTGGTCCACGCGACGTTCTGGTCCGGCGGCAGCGAAACGCGCCTCTTCCTCGCCTCCGATATCGGCCACGAGAATCTCGGGGTAATTCTCGATATCTCTGAGACTCACGGCAATGAGGACCGGCTCCGCTGGGACATCTTCAAACTGCCTCACCACTGCAGCCACCATGCGATCAGCAGCCAGCCGCGCGAGGGCGAGAAATCGATTCCCGAGCCGAAGGTCAAGAAACTCTTCGAGGACTACGGGGAGGCCGGATGCCTCGTCGTCTCCACCAGTTGGCCGATCCCGGCCGCAGGCAGTAAGGAGGACGGCAAGAACGCCAACCCGCCCCACCGTCAGGCCGCAAACTACTTCAAAGAGGACGTAGTCGACAAGACAAAAGACTTTCGTGTCACCATGGAGCATCCGGACACCAAGGGTCCGAAGCCGATGGAAATCGAGATCGATCATCTCGGGGCGACGGTCAAGGCCATCGCGGCGCCCGCGATCGCGAGTGCGGCGAGCAGTCGTCCCCCAAGGGCGGGCTGACCGATGCCGGAGAATGACTTCTATGACATGCCGGGGGTCCACGTTCGTCCCGAGTCGCTCTCGGGGAAACGAGCCGTCGACATGGTCCGATTTCTCACGAGGCCCGACAGTTCGGTGCATCTCGTCGCATCCGGGAAGCACGAAGATAAAGAGTGGATCAGTCTAGAGATCCCCGTCGAGGTGCCTCAGCGCCCCGCCAACAATATTGAGCCTTCGGAGCGTCTGGCCATCATGTTCTCGTCAGGCGACGCTTCGGTCCCGCGGGTGTACGCCCTACGCAAGACCTTTCCGCACCTGCCGCACGTTGACCCCGGCCCAAGTGACAGCCCCCGCAGCCTCTGCTTGTACGCCGCACCGTGGGAAGACCTCATTCCCTCCTGGACTCCGTCGGCCTTTGTCGCTCGCATCAATTGGTGGCTACGTTTGTCGGCGCGCGGCGAACTGCACGCCGCCGACCAGGCATTGGAACCGATCTATCTGGGTGACGGGTTCCAGTTTGTCGTGCCCGCCGATTTTCTAGAGGCGAGCTCGACCGCATGCGTTATTGGGCATTTGCGACTCAACCTGGATGACCGGGCGGAGGTCGTGGTTTGCGAAAGTTCAGCGTCCGCCAGTGCCAAGGGAGTACCCGCCGCCGTTCTACTAATCCCGACGACTGCCCAGACCCATGGGGTCATTCAAAATACGCCGCGAAATCTTGCCGAGTTATCCCTGGGGTTCGATACCGAAGAGTTCCGGCTGATCAACACAATACGGAATGCCCTCTGGCAAACCCCCGAAAAAGTGAGGCTCGATGCGAACCTCCGAGACAGGACGCGAGTCGTATTCGTGATCGCCTTGCCGAAGCAACGCACGGCCGAAGGGCCCGTCGAGACCGTCGAGCTCGTCGGCGTCTTGTGTATCGGTAACCTCACCGCAATTGGTATCTCAACTGGAGCATGGGTGATTGAAGACGGTGTGCCCGGCCGCATTCTTGATGCGACTCCAGATAGGGATGGGGCCGACGTCCAGACCATCCTTTGCAGTGTCACGACCAAGCTCACACCGGCCCTCGCCGCCAAGTTCAGCGGCGTGGAACAAAAGGATGCGCTCAAGATCACCGCAATCGGCGTTGGGGCACTGGGCTCACAAGTCGTCATGAATCTAGCTCGCGAGGGCTTTGGGACATGGCGTCTGATCGACAAAGACCGGTTTATGCCGCATAACGCCGTACGCCATGTCCTCGGGGGTAATCACTTTCTTGGCGAACATAAGGCAACCTGCGTAGCCCACCGCGCAAACCACCTTTTCGATGACCGTCCGGTGGCTATGGCAATCAACGCTGATTTTCTAGCAGCCGAAAGTGAACCCTCGGAGTGTTCCAAAGCCGTGGCTGAGGCCGACGTTGTGGTTGATCTCTCTGCGTCGGTGTCGGTCGCGAGGGCCCTCTCGGTCTGCGATGATGCCCCGAGATGTGTTTCTGCTTTCCTTACCCCAGGTGGTCACGACCTGGTGGTCCTCGGCGAGGATCCGGATCGAAGCATCCGTTTGCACGATTTAGAAATGGGCTACTACGGTCAGGTCGCCACGCGGGTCGATCTGGCGGATCATCTGACTCAAGCGGGGGCCGGCGTTCGATACGGTCGGGGTTGTGGCGACATCTCGGTTCCGATGCGGCAGAGTGATGTCGCCCTCTTCGGCGGCATCGCAGCCGCTGCGATACGCGGGGGCAGCGAGATGCCCGTCGCCACCGCTCGGGTCTGGCGGCGCGATCAAAACACATTCGCGGTCAACGCCATCGACCTTCCGCCGTCACGCTTCCGCGACCTTAAAAAACACGGTTGGCGTGTCGCGGTAAGCGAGGCGGTAATTTCCAGCATGGTTGAAGCACGCGTTCGAAACCTACCCAGCGAGACCGGGGGCGTCCTGATCGGAGGGATCGACCACGACCGAATGACCATCCACGTTGTGCTCGCTTTGCCGTCACCGCCTGATAGCGATGGGTGGCCGACCGGCTATGTCCGGGGGGTTAACGGCCTGCGTGCAACGGTTGACCAGATGAGCGCCGCCACGCTTGGGCACCTCAACTATCTTGGCGAATGGCATTCGCATCCGGCAGGAAGTTCGACCCGTCCGAGCGAAGCCGACCGCGAAGTTTTCGCATGGATCGACGACTACACCCGTGCGGTCTGTCGCCCACCGTTGATGATGATAGTTGGCGACCGTGATGTCCGACTGATTTTCGACCGTTTTTCCCGCTCCGATTCGAGTCGTCTATGTCTACCGGACTGATCCCAACTGACCGCTACGAGTTCCAGGCACGGGTCCTGCCGATGGGAATTGTCCTGACTCCTCTCGTCTGCGCTATTTTGCCGTGGTTTCCAGGTCAAGCAGAGTGGCTTGAGCTCCTAGGAGGGTCGGCTGGTCTGCTGATGTTCGCGGCGGTGTCGCGTCAGGTCGCTCGAGACGCAGGGAAAAAAAGGGAACCGTTCCTCTTTGCCGAGTGGGGAGGCAAGCCTTCTGTACAGGCGCTTTCATACGCCAAGCACGCGTTCGATGAAACAACCATCCGGCGCGTTCACGAGCGCCTCGAAACGATCGACAGTTCGTTAGAGTTCCCAGCAGGACCGGAGCAGGAGCTTGAAATGCCCGGGGAGGCGGCCAAGACGTATGCGTCCGCAAACGAGATACTGCTTGCTAAGACCCGTTCGGGTGATCGGTTTCGCCTCGTCTTTGCAGAGAACATCAACTACGGTTTTCGGCGCAATCTGTGGGCCATGCGCCCAACAGGAATCATACTCGCCGTCATGGGGACGGCCGCCTGTGCGAGCCGGATAAGCCTCGACTTGAATGGTGGGCAAGCTATAGAGCCAGTACCCGGTCTGGGGTTGTTGGTTTGCGCAACGCTGTTGGCCCTTTGGCTGGTCCGGTTCAGGAAACCCTGGGTACGGGTCGCCGCGGACGAATACGCCAAACAGCTAATTCGTGCGTCTCAACTCACCGAATGAGCACGTCCCTTGATGTGTTCCCTCACCCTTTCTTCTTCCGCCCACGTTTGGGCTTCGGCGGCGGGGTCCAGTTGCTCAGGTCGTCTAGGGTCACGCCCAGTTCCAGGGCTTCGGTGGCCAGGAAGGTGTCCAGCAGGTCGCCCCACGAGGCCTCTTGTCCGGGGTCGGCGTCGGGGTGCCACTGTTTGATCCAGGGCAGGAGTTCCAGGATCGCGACGAGCAGCACGCGGGGGGGCTCGCCGCCGCGGTTTTTGGACTCGCCGTAGGTGCGGGCGCAGGCGGTGGCGAGCTGCTGGTGGTCCAGGCCGGCCCAGGCGTAGAGGGTTGCCCCGTCGGGCAGGGGGAAGCTCGCCCACCGCTCTTTGGGCACGTCGAGCTTGCCGCGGAGACGCCAGAAGTCGGTGCTGAGGAAGTCCGAGCTCTTGTACTTGGGGGGCACGGGGATCTTGTCGAGGCCGGCGGACTTCTTGGCGGCGGTTTTGGCGTCGTCGTCGAGGTCGTCATCCGCATCGATCGCGTCTTCCTCGCGTTGCAGGTCCCAGGTGTGCAGCCAGTCGGCGTGCTTGGTCAGGCCCGCGGGTTTGTAGCGGGCGGCGGCAACGGCGGGCACGGACTCCTTGGCCATGAGGGTGGCGACCAACGCGTCGATGTCGCAGGCGGCGTCGCCGGTGTAGAGCGCGGCCACCTCGCGGAAGGCCGGGTCGGCGGCGGCGTGCTGGGCGACGCTGGCGGGGATCAGGAGTTCGGGGGTGGGGTACTTGCAGTGGGGGCCGGGGGCGGTGCCGGGGCCGTCGGCGTCGTCCTGCATCCGCCCGTCGAGATCGAAATAGGCTTCGAGGCGGGTGAGCAGCCAGGCGTGGAGGGCTCCTTTGACTTGGTCGTCCCAGGCTTTCTGGTTCCAGCGGCGTTTGTACTCGGGCTGCTCGATGAGGCCGAGGGTTTTGGGGTTGGCCTCGATCGCGGCGATGCGGCGGTTGACCAGGGCTTTGTAGTCGCCGGGCCAGTGGTCGGGGGGTTCGGTGATGGGGGTGGCGTTGTGGCGGGTGAACCAAGTGGTGTCGATTTCGCCGGCGGCGATCTGGCGAGCAAGAATGATCTCGAATGCACGTTCCCCCCGTCGAAGGTCTGGCACGTCAACCCCAGCAACGGCAGTTAGCAAACTCTCGTCTTCAAGCAAACCGTATTGCGAATAGACCTCCCAGTCCACCTCTTCCTGAGCGACATAGAGATCAGTGCAAATAGACGCATACTCGTTGGCGTCAACCACCTCGCCGGCTCGGTTCACAAGCCTTTGCGGCAGTTCCATCGCTGCTCGGTTAGCCGCTTCAAACCATTGGGTAAGCCCAGCGTCGGAAGGTAGAGGCAGGCTGCCGACTTTGCTTCCATCGAACGCAAATCGTGCTTCATACGCTTCAGGTGTCAATCCGCGTCCAATTCCCCCGCCGGCACGCTTCATACACACCTGCTTCAAAAGGAAACAAACGGTTGATGAGTTCAAGATGGCGGTCAGTTCGATATGAACGAACTCATCATCGTCCGAATGCAACTTGATTACCGGGGCGGTTTGCTTGAACACCTTGCCGCCGCGGTCGAGGACAAAGTGATTGTGCGTGGCGACCTCGGCGAAGGTGATGGAGAGTGGGGTGCGGAAGCGGTTATGGAAGAACATCGAATACTCAAACCACTCAAGCCCACGCCCAAGCTGAGTCAATCCATAAGCGACCCGATCCGAAAGCTGAGTTTTCATCGGCCATAGGGCTTTTGAAACGCCTTCGGATGCTTCTACCGTCAGTTCTTCAGGCGAATACGGCCAGATTGCTCCGGTCAGACCGGCAAACATCCAGTCCCGAACTTCATCGCCGGATACGAGTGGACGTATGAATCGAGGAGATACACCTAGACGTCGAGCGACCTCGGTACCTATTAAGTACGCGTCGTCTTCGCGGGTCACTGCACCGAACCCGATCTCAGTCACGAGATCTTCCAACTTATCATCCGTTGCTTCCTCCAACCGCTCCTTCAACTCCGCCGCCCCACCCCCACCGATCGACCACGGGTGCGACTCGAACTGTTTGCGGTCCGTATCGCCCACGCTCACGAAGCCCGACTCGCTGCCAGGCTCGTCGATCTGGCTCAGGATGGCGGACCATACTTTGCCCTGTTGCGGATCAGCCGGGGTTGAGGGTTCGCCACGAATCCCCATGACGGTGCGGATGGTGTCGGCACGGGCCTGCCCGTCAGGGCGTGGCCGGCCGAACAGGATGACCGTCGGTGTGCCGTGGCCGGGGATGTAAGCGCCGCTGGTATCGACCACGTGGGTTAGCTGCCAGCGGGGGATGAACTCTTCGATGAGCTTCTTGCCGAACTCGCGCTTCATGAAGCTGTTGGCGGTGATCTGGCCGGTGAAGCCGGCGGACTGGCCGTCGCCGCCGGCAACGGCCAAGTGGAAGATGCGTTCCATGAACGGCACGCTGAGGGCATAGCTGCGGTAACAACTGCCGTAGCTAGCGCGGATGTTGGCGTTCTGCTGTTTGTCCTTGACGGTGATGTAGGGCGGGTTGCCGACCACGGCGTGGTAGCGACCGCGGCGAAGCAGTCGGATCAGCAGCTCGCGGTCTTCGGTGGCGTAGATGTGGGTGTGGTTGGCGTCGGCGGGGTCCATCTCCAACTGCACGCCGGTGAGCTTCGGGATGTCGCCGTGCAGCAGGCTGTCGCCGCACGCGAGCTGAAGTTCAAAGTCCGGGCACTTGGCCAGTTTCGTCACCCCCGCGGCGTGCATGGCGGCGAGCAATAGGCGGAACCGGGCGATGGCGACGGCGTAGGGGTTTAGGTCCACGCCGTGGATGCTGCGGAGCGTGGCGACGACGTGCTCGGCGGCGCTCAGCGCCGGGGCCTTGGTCTGCCAGGCGGCGAGGATGCGGGCGAAGGCGCCCAGCAAAAAGTGCCCGCTGCCGCAGGCGGGATCGATCAGGCGGAGGGCGGGCGGCTCGCCCGCGCGGTCCACGCCGGGCACGGGCGGCGGGGTGAGGCCGAAGGTTTCGAGCGCCGGCGTGAGGGTGCGGTCGAAGATGAAGTCTTCGACGAAGTCGGGGGTCTGCAGCAGCGCGTACCGCTTGCGGGTGGCTTCGCTGAGGTCTTGGTACAGGTCGCCCAGGAAGCGGGTGTCGAGGGCCGGCGGGTGTTCGAGGCTGGCGTGGTCGGCCGAACGCACGTCGAAGCTGGCGACCAGTTCGCCGGTGTCGGGGTCGACGCTGCGGAAAAACTTGACCAGGTGGTCCTGCGCGGCGTCGGCGCTGAGCCACTCGGGCCGCTGCCGCAGGGGGTTGTGCGGGCCGAAGAGCGCGGCGACGGCGGTGTTCTCGGCCAGCTCGTCAAACAGGTGCAGCAGGTACTGCCGGTCGTTGTTGGTGGGGAACTTCGAAAACCACGCGTCGCGGTGGTCATTCGCCGCGGCGGATGGCGTGCCGGGGGCGCCGTGGCCCGGGCCCGCGAGCACGGGGTCGATCAGCGTGTTGTCTTCGAGGAAGCGCACGAACACGCACGACAGCACCCACGCCACGGCGAGCTGCGCGGCTTCGAGCCCCAGCCAGGTGGCGAAGGTGTCCCCGGTGCGGTCGGCCGCGACGGCGGCTTTGTGGTCGGCCTTGAGCTGATCGCGCGTGGGGGTGTGGCTCTTGGCGCGGTCCTTGAGGTCGGCTTCGAGGGCTTTGACCAGATTCTGTAGGAGCTTTTTGAGGGTGTCGCGGTCGGTCATGGGGTCGGCTTAGGGCTGGCTGTGGCGGTGCTGGTTCTTGATCCAGGCCATGGGGGTCCGGTCGGCTTCGGCCGGGACGATGACCGGGAGGCTGTGGCCCGGGCCGAGCATGGGGGCGGGCTGGTCTTGCGGCAGCAGCAGCCAGAGGCCGAAGATGGCGCGATCGACCACGGCCTGGCGAAGCTCGGCGATGAGCTGAGTCTGGCCGTAGCGGGCGAGCCAGTGGGGATTGGTGAGCAGGACGGGGCGCGGGCTTGATGCGTCCGCCCCGTTGTCGGAGGCGGGGTTTGGGTTGCTGGCGTCGCGGACGGCCTGGTGGATGGTGGGCACAACGTAGTCGGCGATGTGGCGGCACAGCGCGTTCCAGTGCGGTCCGGCGGGGCCCGAGGCGTCGGCGGCGAGGATCTGCCGGGGGGTGATGCCGCCGGGGCCCGGGGTGTCGCGGTCGGCGTCGGGGTTGTCGAGGTTCAGCGTGCGGACGAGCAGCGCCTCAAGATCCAGCGTGGCGGGGTTGAAGCGTTGGAGTTCTTCAAGGCTGCGCAGGTATGCCTTGCGGGGCACGGTGAGGTACAGCGTGCCGCCGCGGCGGGTGAGGTCTTGCAGCTTGGCTTCAAACGCCAGTGCATCGGCGGTGTCGGCGTCCGGGAGCGGGGCCGCGGCGGTGGGCCGGCGCGAGGGTGGGTTTTGGTCTGCGTCGGCGTCGGATGGCCGGTCGCCACCGTTCTCGGTGGCGGTGGTCTGCCGGGTGCCGGTGGGGGTGGGGTGGTCGAGGCTGAGGATGCCCCGGGTGTTGTTGATGAAGCAGGGGACAAGCTCGCCGGAATCCGGGTCGGTGGTGGTGGTCAGGGTCCAGGGCACGCCGGCCCGACGGATGAGGGCGTCTAAGTCGTAATCGTGGTCGGGCAGGGCCTCGGCTTGGGGGTAGCGGGAACGTAGGCGGTGCCGCAGCTGGACCGGGGTGAGCTGCTTACCACCCAGCAGCGAGCCGGCGGCCAGGCGCACCGCGCGTTCGGCGGGCATGCCCACGGGGTAGAGCTCGCGGCGGGCCGAGAGCGCGGCGCCCGTTGAGGCGGCGGCGGCGAGCTTGACGAGGCGGTCGTCGGGTAGGGGCCATGCGTCAAGCACGCCGGGCAGTTTGGCGTTGACGCCTTCGCGCAGCTGCCCGGCGGCGGCGGCCAGGCCGGGCAGTGCGTCGGTTTCGCCCAGGCCGCCCAGCAAGCCGTCGGCCAAGTCGCCAAGGGCCAGGGCCAAGCGAGCGGGAGATTCGTCAAGCGCGATCACCAGCCGGTAGTGTGATCGGCGGGCCAGGTAACGCGGGCTGTCGGAGACCTTCTCGGTTTCAACGGCAACACGGGCCATCGCCCGGGCGGCCGCCGCGGATGGGCCGGTGGCGTCACGCCCCCCCGCCCCCGCAAGCCGCTCGGCGAGTTCGCGCGCCGTCAGCACGCCGCCCGCGGCCTGCAGCAGCTCCACGACCTCATGCTGGAGCACCGCGGTGTCGGCCATGCCGCCCCACACGGCCACCGATCGGTTGAGGACCTGGCTGACCCTTCCACGCGTGACACCGGCGACCGCCGCGGCGTCGGCCTGGCCCGCCCACGGGGCGTCAGGCTCGACGGCGGCGCCGAACAGAGTGCGCAGCGCGACGTTGGCTTTTGGGGAGAGCTTGCGGCCGTGGTCGTCGAAGTACCGCCCCACCAGCGCCGTAAGGCTGGCTGCGTCGGTCGGACGCTCGGGTGCGGGCCGGTCGGCGGCGGGCGGATCGCCCAGCCGTTCGCGTAACTGGTCGTAGGCCTCCACCAGGTCTTTGCGGGTGGCGGCGGTGACGCCGCGCCAACGCCGCAGCCACCAGCCGGTGACCCGCAGAAAGTCGGCCACGGTGAGCACGTGGTTGCGGTCGAAGGCGGCGTCGGCCGAGGGGCCCAAGCCAAGGTCGAGCACCGCGGTGTCGAACGTGGCCGCGGCAAGGCGCTCGGCCCGATCCGCTGCCCCGGGCACCGAGTGGTCGGTGGTGGTGCCGGCGAACGCCTTGGTCCAAGCGCTGGCCATATCGACCGCGTTGTCGAAACGCTGCGCCGGGTCGCGGGCGAATGCCCGGCCGAAGAAACCCGCCAGTGTCTCGCGCACCGACGGGTCGAAGAGGTCGGCTTCGAGTGTGGGGGTAACGACCTCGGCGGGCAGCAGCTCGGGCAAGCTGCCGTCGCCCCACGTTGGGAAGGCTCCGCCAGTAGCCATCTGGTAAAGCGTGACCGCGGCGGCGTAGCGTTCGGCGTGCAGGTCCCACCGGGGGCTGGGGCGCTGGCTCAGGAAGGGGTCGATGAAGCCCGGCGTGCCGGCCTTGATGTTCAGCGGGTTCTCGCGCGAGAGCGAGAAGTCATAGACCACGAGCTGGCGGCGCCGCAGCGGGCCCGTGGAGCCCACGCCGATGTTCTCGGGTTTGATATCGCGGTGGGCCAGACCGGCCTCTTCGAGCGCGGCGACCGCGGCGATGAGGTCGGCGCCCAGGATCTGCAATTGGTCCGGACTGAGGGCCCCGCGGCGGATGTCGTCAAGCAGGCTGCGCTCACCCGCGCGGTCCATGAGCACGGCGTGGTAGCCGCCCAGGTCCAATGCCTCGTGTACGCGGACGAAGTACGGGCTCTTGAGCTTGCCCAGTACCTCCGACTCCGCGTCGATGCGGCCGTTGTGCTTGGCGTCGGCTTCTCGGGCGACTTTCAGCACCAGCTCGGGGGCTTTGGGGCCATCGCCGTCGCGCTTCACGAGCAGCGCGATGGCGTTGGAGCCGCTGCCCAGCCGCCGGATGACCTTCAGCCCCTTGGACCCCAGGTAGCTGTCGGGCGGCGCGTCACCCGGAGGCCCGTCCCAGACGTTGTCGGGATGGGTGAGGTGTTCTTCAATCGTGTTCAGTTGCGCGATGAAGTCGTCAACCGTCTCGTAGCGGCTGGTGATGGCGGGATCGGTCGAGAGCGACACCAACTCTTCGACAGGCGTGGGTACGCCGTCTTTCACGGCCGCAACGCTGAGGCCCTGATGCTCGTGAAGGCGGCGGATCAGGCCGTCGTGGCTGTCGGCGGGCGGCTCACCGGCAAACAGCTCGAAGGCGATGGCGCCGAGTGCGAAAACGTCCTGCGCCACACCGTGGGCGTCGGACGACGGTCCACCGGGCCTCTGTTCCAGCGCCACCTCGGGCGCGAGGTAGGCCCGCGCCGCTTCCTCGGAGAGATCCGCCGTGTGCAGGGTGGGCGCGAGGGTTGATCCCACCGACTGCCCGGCATCGGACCCAGCCGATCGCCGGGAGCCGACCTGCCAGTCGCGGATCACCGCACGCGGCTCGCCGGTTCGGCCCTCCTGGATGAGCACGCTGTACGGGCTGAGGGCCCGGTGGAAGATCTGCCGGCCGTGGGCGTACTGCACGGCCTCGGCAAGCTGCCGCAAGATATCGAGCCGCAGCTCGTCGGTGAGGCCTCCGGGTTGCTCGCCGCGGCGGCGCCACCAGGCCGCCAGTGTGACCGCGTCGGGCAGGCGTTCAAAGATCAGCGACGGCCCCAATTCGCCCTGATGGCTGATGTCGAAGATGCGCTGCACGCCGGGATGCTGCAATCCGTCGAGCAGGCGGAACTCGCGGTCTGCGGCTCGCCGCAGCCTCTCGCGAACCTCGGCGTCCTGCTGCTGAACCAGGTTGTAGACCCGCGCGATCCGCGGCTGGCCGCCCCGCTGCTTGGGGTTTTCCAACGCAAAGTCCTGCCAGCCCGGTCCCTCGCGCAGCAGCTCCTTGAGCTCGTACTCACCCACCTTGCGGTGCGCCGCCGAGGGGCGGACCCCGGCCTTCTCCAGCAGCTTGGTGACCAGTTTGAGACCCGGCTTGTTGCAGAACCGATCCGGCTGGGAGGGGATACCCGGAGCCACGCGGTTGGACAGCGCGTCCATCACGTTCTTGCGGGTCACCACCGACACGCAGGCCCGCTCGGTGAGTTGAAGCTCAAAGCTCTCGTGCGAGAGGTAGACCAGCGGCAGCAGGAAAGGCAGCCGTTTGGACCGCTCGCTTGGCGTGCGGCGGCGCTCCAGCAGGCTCTTGAGCTTCTTGGCCTTGGTGTTGAGAAGGAAGAGCGGGTTGTCCTCTGACCGCTCACGCCCGCCCCCGATGGTGCGACGCCAGGTCGTCGGCTCGTCGCCCTTCAGAATGCCGGCCCAGCTCTTAATCTCGACCAGGAACCAGCCCACCGGGCTGAAGACCATGAGGTCGATCTCGTAGAGCTTGCCGTCGTCGGCGACGAACTCGAAATTGCTCCACGCCTGCCACGGGCTGTGGCTGGGGAACTGATCGCGGACGAAGTTCAGCGCGTCGGCCTCCAGGGGGTACTGGGACTCGGCGTAGACATGCCAGTTGGAGGCGACCGCGGGCTTCTTAGGTGCTGGTGACATATCAAATTAGGAGACGACCCGGCAACCTCACACACCGGCGTGTGCGGACGCTCAAGATAGCGGAATAGGGGTGAGATTGAGCGGAATCCATGCCGGTGGGCTGCTCGTCCCGCCTCCCTCGCGGGACTTATTCGGGTGCCGTTGCAATCTGCGATCTCAACTACCCCTGAAACCGCTGCGTGCGGTGGTGGTTCAGATAGCTCTGAGCGGCATCAGAAACCGGGCAACGCAGTTTCAAGCCAGCGAGGCCGAGCCGGTCCCGTTCGGGGGCTTCGAGCCGTTTGGAGATGCGAAGATCGCCATTGCGCTTGAAGGTGATAAGTCCCCGGTTGAACAGGGCGTCGAGGGTGGCGACCAGCGGCAACCCATTGGCGGGGTCGAGTCGTTCTGCGTGACTGGATTCGGCCCAGGGTTTGATGTGGCCCGCTCGCAGCGCATCGGGGGTGGTGACCTCGGTCACGCAACAGGCACCGCCCCACTGCCGCAGCACGGCGGCCCGGAAGATGCCCTGGCCGATACGCGTTTCAACAACGGCGGTGCGGGTGGTGGTCTCCGGGACGTGACGGCTCACCAGGCCGACGGCGGCTGAATCGTTGCGGTCGATGACGTGGTCGGCGTCGGGCCCGGTGGCGATCTGGCCGACCTCGGCGGAGCCGTCGATGTTGAGGAAGTATTCGTTGTTGTCGATGGTCAGGGTTGAGAGCGCCAGGACGCGATCGGTATCGAAAGAATCGACCTTGGCCGATTCTTTTTCCCTACCGGCGCTGCCGAGACAGAGCACGCCCCAGCCCGAGTGGCCCGTTTCAATGAGGCTCAGGTGTCGGCGGCGTTCGGGATGGCCGTGAGACGTGTGCGTGATGCCGGCCTGCCAGACACGGATCTTCGGTTGGCCGCCGTTGTCGCGTATGTCGCGTTCCCAGACCTTGAGGAAGACCTGTCGGGTGGCTTGGTTCACACCGCCCCAGGAGTAACGGGTATTGGGTTGCGGGGCGCCCAAGACGTTAGTGAAGAATCGGGATTGGGAGATCATGGCAAGTCCGCGAGTATTGTCAGAGCGATGCGCTGTGGACCATTATCTGAACAATATCGTTCATTGCTGAGAAAGGTCCGGCAGTTCCTCCTGCCGCCGGCGAAGGTTGATCGTTTCGCTCTGCGGGGGGCGTTGCCCCCGGCCCGCGTGCGAGATTTTGTTTTTTCCTACCGCCCTTCCGCTCTGCTTCAGGGTGGCCCGGCTTTGCCGGCCGGCGTTCGCCGGGGTGGTTTGTCGCCGGCGGCCGGCTCCTGTCTACCACCCGCGGCAGGTGCTCTTCTCCGTTCGGCCTGAACGTCCCGCCACGGTCGGGCGCCGCGGAGCAACCTGACCTGCCCCTGCGGGACCGCTGCGCGATCAGGTTCTTCCGCGGCTTCCTCGCTTGGGCATGCCGTTCCCACCGGCGGTCGTGACCCACCCCCCGCGGGCGGCTGGTTGTTGTGTGGTCCCTGCCTGCCTTCTTCGAAGGCAGGGCCCACACAACGTGTGGGGGCCCGGAACCTCATATCCGAGCGGCTCGGCGTCCCGGCGGACGGACCGTGTCGTTCATCACCTTGGAGCTTCTGATGATCGCTGCTGTTACCCCTGTAACTGACATGACCGCAATCCCCGTAACGATGGCGAAGCTGTCGAGCCTGCGGATGAGCCGCGGCAACCCACGCAAGAAGAAGGCTGGCAAGCTGTCGCACGCCGAGTTGGTCGCGACCATCCGCACGGTCGGTGTACTGCACCCTTTGTTGGTCTGGGATCGCGGCGACGGCATGGAGGTAGAGACGGGTGGGCGGCGCCTCAAGGCCCTGCGGACCATCCATCGGGGTAACGAGGGCGAGGCGTTGGTGCCCGTGCGCGTGATTCCGGAGGGGGCCGACCTGGATGCGATCCGGCTTGCGGAGAACTTCGCGCGGGCGAGCATGGACCCGATCGACGAGGCCGAGGCGATGGCCCAGGTGGCGGACGTTGAGGCCCGGGGCGTGAAAGGCTGCGCGAAGGCCTTCGGCGTGAGCGTGGACCATGTACGCGGCCGGCTCAAGCTGGCGGGGCTGCACCCGACGATTAAGAAGGCGGTGCGGGCCGAGATGCTTTCGGCCTGTGCGGCCGAGGCGTTCTCGGCGGTGCCGGCGGACCGGCAGGCGGAACTCTTTGCGTCGTGCGACGGGGGCGGGACGATCACCGCCCATCGGGTGCGGGGGCTGATCCGCATGGAGTGGGTCAACGCGGATCCCGCGCGGTTTGACCTGGACACGCTGCCGGCGGGGTCGGTGACCCACGACCTTTTCGGGCGTCAGACGTTGGTGCGGCGGGAGGTGTTTTTGGCGGCCCAGCGGGCGGCGCTGGACGCCGAGGCCGAAACGCTGCGGGGCGAGGGATGGAACTGTGTCGAGGTGGTGGGCGCGGATGACTGGGGTTACCCCCGGAACGTCCGGCAGATCAACCCGAAGCAGATCATGACGGATCCCGCCGCATACGAAGCGTTGGTGGAGCGCTATGACGCGCTGGACTGGGATGAGCAGGACACCCCGGAAGGCGAGGCGTTGCAGGATCAGATTGAGGCGTTGGAGGCCGCGGCGACGCGCGAGTACCCGAAGAACGCGCGGAAGGACGGCACGATGTTCCTTCTGCTGTCGGGCGATGGGACCGTGGACGAGCGAGTGTTCAGGCCATTGGCTGAGCCGGCGGCGGCGAGGCCCGGAGAGGCCGGGGTTGACGCGGCCGAGGGCGATGCCGTGGAGGCGGTGCCGACTTCGCGGATGACCAGCGGCCAGCGGACCGAGGTGTTCATGGCGGAGTGTCGCGCGGCGCGGGAGGCGCTGGCGAACTCGGGCGATGAGGCCCGCAAGGTTCGGCTGGTGTTGCTCTGCCTGGCGCTGCACCCGGGGGGCCACACGACTCTCACCGCCAGCCGCCGCGAAACCACCCTCCCGGGGGACGAGCCCGATACCCACAGCCGTCACGCGTCCGCGGACCCCTACGCGGCACTAATGGAACTATCGGTGGAAGAACTCGATGCCTACCTGCACACCCTGGCCACCACGCTGCCGGGCTTCGCCGGTGATCGCCGCGACAAGCTCACCGCCCGGATCGCGGGGGACCTGGGCGTCACAGCCCGCTCGGCCTGGACGCCGGACGCGGCCTGGCTCAAGGGCTACCGCCGGGCCGACCTGGTGGCGCTGATCGGTGAGGTCGCGCCCGGGGTCCATGCCCCCGAGGCACTAGCGAAATCGAAGCACAAGGATCTGGCGGCGCTCGCCGGCGAGGTGCTGGCCGGCGACACCGACGCGGCGCGCCGCTGGCTGCCCGCCGGTCTGGCGGGCTGATCGAACGACTCGCGTCGTCCGCCATTGACGCGGACCCGAGGGGCCGCGGGATTGCTCCCCCGCGGCTTCTCTTTTTCCGGCTTTGCCGGCGGTCAGGGGCGTTGCCCCCGACACCCCCGCGGGTCATGCCCCGCTTGAAGGAACGCTCTCATGCGAGAACGACGTTTTGGTGCGGATGGTTGGAAGGTCGAAGCGCCAGGCTGCGGTGGGCGGTGGGTCCACCGCTCGGGGTGGCGGATCTTCCACTGCGGCCACCCGACCGCGAACTACCCGTACCACGGGGTTCGGCCGGACGGGACGTGGTTCGTCGGGGAGAGCGGCCGGGGTTGGATGACGCTCGCACTGGGAAAACCGGCGGTGGCCACGGCTGCGCTCGCCGCGGCGCAGGCGGCGGACCCGGACGGGCCGCGGGTGCTCGCCGCCTACGACGGCGGGCTGCTGGATGGTGGCGGATGACGTATTTTCTAGGGCGCAACCCCGGAGATCACAGCATGAAGCGCGATGAAGTTGACGGTCTGGACGAGAACGAGAAGGCGATCGTGATGTTCGAGCTGATGGACTCGTTCCCGGTGATGAACAATCAGAAGTTCACGGCCTGGGACCCCAAGGCTCTGGAGCACTGGGCGACCCACGGGGCCAGCGGTGGGGAGAAGATCGTTATTCGATTCCTGCTGCACGTATGGAATCAGTTTGATCCGTGGGAGTGTGGGCGCTTTGACCTGATCGAGGCGTACACCCGCTTGGATGAGGACAACTTCGCGGCGATTCAGAGGTGGGTGGCGGATCCGTTTACGCTCTGATTTGGCGGGGTGAGGGTCCAGATTGCAGCGTTGGGGAGCGCCTGCGCGGCGGGCGGTCAGGGTTGGGCCCCGACACCCCGTGGAAGCGGACGCCTCCCGTGGGTTCGGCGACGGGTCCGATCGTGCGGCCAGCCGCTTGTTCGCTCGCTCATGCTCGTGCCAGGCGGTGGGTCCGGGCCCCCACCTACGGCCTGTCACTGCGCGCCGCTCGCTCCCGGCGCGGCCGGCCGCCCGATCGGGATCTGAAAAACCAACCACCGCCCCCTTCTGCGAAGGCGGTGGCCGGTTTTTCTGTGGGCCGAGAGGTCCGCAACCGGCGCCGCGTGGAATCGAACCACGGAGCAGCCATGAGCCATCACGCAACGATCGTTAACCCCCCCGCCGCTGACCCCCGCCGGAGCACGGCGGCGGTCCTGCGGGACGTGAAGGAGGCGGGGGAGGATTTTGAGTGGTACCCGACGACCGAGGCGATGGTGGCCGTGGTCGCGGGCCGGATGGGGACGCGGACCGCGTCCATCCTCGACATCGGGGCCGGCGACGGCCGGGTGCTGGTGCAGCTGGCGGCCGCTTGTGATGGTGAGCCAGAGCTGTTCGCGATCGAGAAATCCGAAACCCTGATGAAGGCGCAGCCCGAGGCCGTGGTCCCGGTCGGTACGCACTTCGAGGCACAGAACCTTGTCTGCCTGCCGGCCGAAGTGATTTTCTGTAACCCGCCCTACTCGGCGTTCGAGACATGGGCCGCCGAGGTGATCCGGTCGGGGCACGCGCGGGTGGCCTACCTGGTGATCCCGCGCCGTTGGTCGGACTCCGCGGCGATCGCCGCGGCGATCGAACACCGCAAGGCGGTGGTGAAGGTGATCGGTCAGTCTGATTTTCACGACGCCGAACGTCGGGCCCGGGCCGTGGTGGACATCGTGGAGGTGCGTTTTCCCGCGCTGGGTGGCGGCGGCTCGGAGGCGTTGGCCGATCCGTTCAATGACTGGTTCGATGCGAACGTGGACACGTTCGACCACGCCGAGGCAATCAAGGAGCCCACCACCGAAGAACTCGCCCGGCAGTACGGCGATGCCGACATCCCGGACATGGTGGCCGGCTACGACGCTGAGTACGCACGGATGGCGGAGAACTATCAGGCGATCTTTCGCCTGGACTACGCGATTCTTAAGGAACTGGGCGTCGATAAGAAGGCGGTGCGGGCCGGCCTGCGCGAACGAATGGCCGGCCTCAAGTCCAAATACTGGGAGCTTTTGTTCAACCGACTCGGGGCCCTCACCCGCCGGTTCTCCGCCCGTAGCCGCACGGCGTTCCTGGACCGGATCGCCAAACGGCAGACCGTCGAGTTTACGGCCGGCAATGCGCGGGCCGTGGTGATCTGGGCCGTCAAGCACGCCAACCTGTACTACGACCAGCAGGTGATCGATCTGTTTCGGGATCTGTCCACCTTTGAGGCGGCAAGCAACTACAAGAGCAACGTCAAGACCTGGGAGTCGAACGGCTGGCGCTACAACAGTGACGATCATTCCCACTACAAACTCGACTACCGCATCGTCGTGCGGCGGTATTCGACGTTCAGTGCCGAGACGTGGCGATCGTATGACTACCCCGGCGGTCTCAACAAGACCTGTCACGATCTGGTGGGGGACATCCTCGCGGTGTTCGGTAATTTCGGATTCACCATCGATACCCCGCCGTCGCTGAGCCGCGCCTGGGCCCCGGGTCAGTGGCAGGACTTCCGCTTGCGTGACGGTTCGGTCCTGGTGCAGGTGAAGGCGTTTAAGAACGGCAACCTGCACATGCGGTTCAAGCCGGACGCGATTCGGCAGCTCAACGTCGAGGCCGGCCGGCTGCTGGGCTGGCTGCAGAGCCCGAACCACGCGGCCGAGGAGACCGGCTGCACCGCGGCGGAGGCGGCCCGGTGGTTCGGCAAGAGTCTGCGGATCGAGGCGACGAGCCTGCGGCTGCTGACCGCCGGTTGACAGGTTTGAGTGGAAGCCGCGGCGCCGGGAGGCGCCGCGGCTTTTTCGTGCGCATGGCGCGGACGCGTGAAGGCCGTGAGCGTTGAACGTCGCCGGCGGCCGGCGACTGGCATCCCCCGTCAGAACACGGCTCCGCCCTGCAGACCTGAACGCCCCGCCACGGTCGGGCGCCGCAAAACAACCTGACCCGCCCCGGTGGGGTCGCTGCGCGATCAGGTTCTTCCGCGGCTTCCTCGCTTTGGCATGTCGTTCCCGTCCTCCGGTTGGACCCGCGTCCCGCCGGGTGTTTTTGCGTGGGTGTTGGCCCTGGCTGGCTTCTTCGAAGCCAGGGCCAAAACCCATGTGGGGGCCCGGAGCTTCGGAGCAAACCCGAAAGGACACACGATGAATCCGGACACGAAGAACTACGGCGGCGCGGCGATGGTGCGGGAAAAACTGGCGGAGCGGGACGTTGCGAGTTTTACCGACGCGGAGCTGATGACGCTGGTGATCGGCAAGGGCCACGGAAAGCAGACGGCGCGGGATCTGGCCGAGGCGACGCTGACGCGGGCCGGGGACAGCCTGCAGCGCGTGGCGGCGCTGGCCGTCCGCGAGGCCGAAGAACTCTCGCCCGCGGGGTGGGCCCGGCTGCAGGGCGCTATCGAGCTCGGGCGCCGGGTCGCGGCCGAGATCGAGGGATCCACGGAATACGGCGGGATCCGCTCCACCGCCGAGGCGGTTGCTTACTGCCGGCGGGCGTTTGCCCGGCTGGCCACCGATGGGGTGCAGGAGGAGTTTTGGGTGGTCACGCTCAACACCAAGCACACCCCGGTTCACAGGCACCGCGTGACCGTCGGCACACTCGACGCGTCACTGGTTCACCCGCGCGAGGTGTTCCGGCCCGCGATCAAAGACGCGGCCGCGGCCGTGCTGCTGGTTCACAACCACCCCAGCGGGGACCCGACCCCCAGCCCGGAAGACCGCGCGGTGACCGACCGATTGGAGCGGTCCGGGCAGACGTTGGGGATCGACGTGCTGGACCACGTTGTGGTGGCCCGCCACGGGTGCGTGAGCCTGCGGGCGGAGCGGAGGTGAGGCAGGCCGGCTGCCCGGCCCGATCGACGCCGGGCGGCGCCCGCCCTTCCGGGGCGGGCGGTCAGGGGCTGCGCCCCCGACACCCCCAGTGTTTTGGTTGGATTCCTATTGAGATCGACGCGAACGCTTCACGCGTTTCCCACCGGCGTCCCTGGCTCAATCTGCCTCCACGCCCCTCAAAGCGGGTTAGCGGGTGCTTTACTTTGATTATTTGCTTAAATGTCGCTTTTAATGCGTCCGATCAAGTAATTAGCAAAGCGGTTGAGGCGTTGTCACTTTACACTGGTGCTAATATGTCCACTGTGAGTCCTCCAAATCACGGAAAGCTGAAGTCAGTCCTCCAGCGGCTGGACCGCGGCTGGCTGATCGACACCCCGACCCTTGCGGGTCTCGGGGTGTCGCGCAAGCTAGCGCACCGCTATCTCGCCAGCGGCTGGCTGGAGCCGGTTGCCCACGGGCTTTACCGGCGTCCCGATCCTTCGGGCCGCCCCGTCGAATGGCAGACGGTGGTCCGGTCGTTGCAGCACGTGATGAACTACCGCTCGGTGGTCGGTGGCCGCACCGCCCTTGAGCTCCAGGGGTTCGAACACTACCTGCACCTGGGCGGTCCGCCGGAGGTTCACCTGTACGGTGACAAGCACCCCTCCTGGCTCAAGCGCCTCGGCGGGGAGAGTCGCTACGTCCTACACGGCACCCGGCTGTTCCGTGAGGGGACCGCAGCCTGCACCGACGTGGAGACCCGCGGCGGTGAGCTGCGGTGCTCGTCGCCCGAACGAGCGGTGCTTGAGCTGCTGGACGCAGTGCCGAAGGCAGTGAGTTTTCATGTGGTGGATACGGTGTTCGAGAGCTTTGCATCGGCAAGCCCGCGGCGCCTGACCGATCTGCTGGAACGATGCCGGAGCGTGAAGGTCAAGCGACTCTTCTTCGTGTTTGCCGACCGTCATGGCCATGCGTGGCGAAAACACCTGTCCGCTGAGTCCTTTAACCTGGGCTCCGGGGACCGGGCACTGGTCGCCGGTGGGCGTCTTCATCCGCAATACCGGATCACCGTCCCGGCGGACTTCATGCCCCGGGAATCAAAGGATGTGGAAGGTGCGTGAACGGTACGTTGAACAGGTCCGCCTGCTGGTGAAGCTGCTTCCGGCCGTTGCCGCCGAAGGAGACTTCGCGCTCAAGGGCGGGACCGCGATCAATCTGTTTTATCACGACATGCCGCGGCTCTCGGTGGACATCGACCTGATGTTCCTCCCGGTCCGGGACCGCGCTGCGTCGCTGAACGCCATCGATGCGGCGATGGACCGTATCGCCGCCCGGGGCGCCGGGGCCGGGATCAGCGCCTCCCGCGTTGCGGGAGGCGGAGGGGGCGAGACCCGGGTGCTCTTCACCCGGGGCGCGACGCGGGTCAAAGTCGAAACCACCCCCGTGACCCGGGGAGTGGTCTTTGAATCCGAGGAGCGCCGGGTTCATCCGGCAGTGGAAGAGGCGTTCGGTTTCGCGGAAATGAAAGTGGTTTCGTTCGAGGACCTGTATGCGGGCAAGCTCATCGCCGCGCTTGACCGCCAACACCCGCGGGACCTTTTCGACGTGCGGGTGCTGTACGAGCACCAGGGCCTGACCGACGACCTGTTCCGGGCTTTTCTGATCTACCTCGTCAGTTCAGGCCGCCCTCCTCACGAACTGCTGAATCCTCACCTGAAACCCCTGGCCGATGTGTTCGCGAAGGAGTTTGCGGGCATGCCCCGGGTGCAGGTGACGGTGGGTGAGCTTGAAGCCACCCGGGGTCAACTGATTGCGGATCTGCGGCGGATGTTGACCGGGCCGGCGGCTGATTTCCTGCGCACGCTTGTTGGGGGGCGTCCTGATTTCGAGACGATCGGACTGCCTGCGGCGGCGGAGCTACCCGCGGTTCGCTGGAAGCTGCGGAACTTGGCGAAGCTGCGGGAAGTCAACCCGCAGAAGTATGAAGCGCAGGCGGCGGCGTTGGAAGCACTGCTGCTTTGATCTGATGGGGCGCTGGAACACTCAGCCGGATACTGTCAGTTTCCGCAGCCGCTGACGGATCGAAGCCGCGGTCCGGCTGACCGGGTCGGTGCTCATGCCATAGCCTCCAGATAGGGCTTCAAGGCGGTGCGAATCCGCAGCTTCGGTGGCGATGGCGGTAGCGTAATATTCCCGAGGGTGAGGGTTACGGCTATGAACGCCTGTTCGGTTTGTATGACACCTTCACCATGCGTTTCGCTTTGCGATTCGCTAGTAATTCCTCGGGGAATCGTTGAAGTAGTTGGGGCCGGTCATCACAGGATGAACGCCGGCGGAGTCTTCACCGTCGCCGATGGGTCGGACCACCACCCACCCCCACCGTTGAGCGCTTCACCGCCGGTGTCTTCACCCCACTGGGGGCTGGGTGTCGATGGCCGCGGCGTTCAGTCACGGTGAAGTGGACCCCATGCGCTGGGCGCCGAATGGCTCCCGCTAAGGTGATCGCCGGGGTTCCTTCGCCCCGCCGCCGCGCAGGGAGCCCGGAGGGCGACCGGAGCGGCGGCGGGGCGAAGGGCGAACATCAAACGCAAGCCTCCACGAGAGACTGGCGGGCTCCGTA
>Ga0209187_1000627_pt1 | contig 55505 bp, 74 predicted proteins | sample BantaG_FD_187430 | JGI IMG/M metagenome (GOLD analysis project Ga0209187, IMG submission 187430) | Marine algal microbial communities from Bantry Bay, Ireland - BantryBay_4 metaG (SPAdes) (version 2) | ecosystem: Host-associated > Algae > Red algae > Unclassified | place: Bantry Bay, Ireland...
GGTTCGTTGGTATCGTTATTTGTGTCGCGGCTTCATTTGAATTTTGCCCTGCTTTTGCCCCGTCTGTTTTTTTGGATAATGCCAAGCGTGTATTATCGTAGAGGTCTAAGGAAAGACCGCTATTTAATATGTGAATATTTAGACCGTTTGACATTTTTTTATTTATTTTTACTTAAAATTTGATATTGTCGTTTTTTTATATTAAATTTGCAGGGTAATTAAATATTTAACTAAACTAAAAATTATTATGAATTTATTAGAACTTGAATGCAAGTACACAATTCAGTCTTCCTTAATGGATGGCGTTATTACGGGAACAAAACAAGTCATTAGTAACATCGAATCGGGCAATCGCGAAGGCAATTTGTCTTATCTGACAGCCCGATTAATCGAATTAACAAAAGAGCAAGCGATTTACGAAGGGTTTGTTTCTGAAATTCAGGATATAAGCTCAAAATACGTATTGTGCGTAAAACCAGACGGTTCAGTTTCACCACTTGCCGACTACGGACACGAACACAATATTGCTGAAATTATATCTACGATGCAAGGCAAATCAAAGTTAGATTTTATCATTGAAAACTTTGATAATTTGCCGATTGAAAATCTTGAAGCACTCGTTAAGATGCACAAGAATTTTTAAATAACTAAAATAAATTAATATGAACATCAAAACTCACATCAAATTATATCAAGAAGCTGAGACGGCTGCACTTGAAATTGACGCCCAAATAATCCAACTCAAAGCCCAAAAAGCAATTCAAACCGCCATTATGAAAACTCAAAAAAGCGAAATTGACAATTTACTTGACGGCAGAAATGCGATGCACGACAATGAGGACGGTTCGCAGCTTTACATCCACTACAAAAAATCAACATCGGTTGTTGTTACTGACGTGAATCTTCTACCCTCTGAATTGACAGAAATTGTACCGCAAACAATTAAGCACATACACCGCGCTAAGATTGGTCAGTACATCAAGAAAAACGGAATCAAGGGCGTAATCGGTGGCGCACATTTTGAAACGACCAAGCAACTCACTTTTGAGCTGCAAACAAATGACGAATAGTTTTTTTAGTTATTTATTAATACACGCCTTCGCTGTCTCTTTTGATGGCGAAGGTTTTATTTTACTTTTTTAAATATAGAGAATATGGACATTAACGAATTGGCGGAAAAACTGCTAAAAGTAACACTTGCAACCGTTGGCAGAAAAAAAAGAATAAACATTCATGTAATGTCTTTTCAGGATGAATTAACTCTTCGAGTTCACTTCATTCGCCAAACAGAAGGAATAAAAAGCATAAAATGCGTTGACAACTTAATGATTTACGAGGGTGAACTTTTTGAGCGAAAATTGCGCGAATTGAAAAAGTTAATTAAATCTCATTGCGACATCGACCCCCAAACGTTTGGGCTCTAATCCCCGTTCAAATTAACATCCCCATAAATTCTACAAGCCATTTTAAGCGCGTCCAATCCGTTTAAAATGGCTTTTGCTATTATAGCTACACCGTACAAGCAAATAACGTAAACGGGTGCAAATGCAAGCGTCTCAATAGGCATATACAGATACACCCACACACCGAACCAAAGCAAGCCCCAAAAGCTACTCATGCACTCAATACACGCCGTTATCGGCTTGCCCCACTTTCCCAGTCTATCACAAGACAAAAACCATAGTATATTATCCGGCTGCGTCAGATTGAATACACCCCAATTAAATATAAAATTTGCTAATATTAAAATGTGTATTGACATATTGTGTTTAATTATTTATAAGTTATTTTGTAATTAAATTTGCTATTCTCATTTATTCGTTATATATTTGTGAGGTATTAAGTAATTAACTATTAAAATTAAAAATTATGACTATTCAATTAAAGAACCAAAAGCACTTAGACCAATTCAATTCAATCCTTTCACAACATGACGTTAAGTTGGAATTTGTGACGGTTGAAAAAGTAGAACTACACTCTGCTTGTAATCCATTCAACGCCGAACCTCACAGTCGTATTTTACTCTCATTTGACGAAAGTGATTTGTCCCCAGAAACACTTATCAATATCGGTTCTTACGTTGAACGCTCCAAGCCGTCAGAACTCCGAAAAGAAACATGCATCCGTACAGAAAGTGACCACGAAGCTACGTGGGACGAATTGTATCAAGTGCAAGAGATACAAGCACTCGATAAAACAAAAACTCTTGTAAGCTGTGTTGGCAGTGGAGAATCATTCTTTACACAACTTTCTTACGAAGATGCTGTAATATTTTATAGAAAAAATATTAAGTACTAATAAATAATTAATTATCCAATATTAAACCGTCCGACTTTTCGGACGGTTTTCAAACTTAAAAAGTTATGACCGACAATAATAGAAAAAATAACAATCAATACCCTAAAAAATTCGGCGGCAAGGCTATTTTACACGAAGAAACTGACGATGCCTATTTTGAGGGCGAGTATTGCGGACAGATAACAGTTGTAACATACGGGTGCTTGCAACATTTCATGGGTGACGGATGCGAGTGCCTTAACCATGAAAGAACATGGACTGACACAATTCACCATTAATTTCATTCCGCTATCCATTTTCAAGCCCTCGCCACTTTTGGCAGGGCTTTTTTATTTCCTGTCAGCATCAGCATAAACAAAACTAATCCCAAACTTCAACTTTCCACCATTCTCAAAAATAGTGATTGACCCGTTCTGTAAAATAATGTCCACACACTCCCCATCTTCAACTATAAAATGCTCGTCACTATTAACAAACTCTCTTATCCAAGATTCAACTTCTTTTTGGTTTGTCCCGTAGCAATCAATTTCAAGTGACAAGGCGTTTATCGTGCGCTCTACCGCTACATCATTCCTTTTGTGTTGTCCGCTACTCTTGTCGTCACAAGTAAGCACACAACACACTGCACCGCCTTGAAATGCTATCGTAGAACTCGGCACACGCTCAAAACTTATCGTGTCATACTGATTTAAGCAATTACAAAATATTATATTAATGTTTTCGCTATTTTTGTCGCAGCACTTTTTCACCACGTATTCCAACGGCTCAATAAGAAGCACACCACCGCCAATGCTCGCGTTAATTCCAATGCTCCAAGACAGTATTGGTTTAGCAGAAAACAAGGCGCAAATTTGCGGCAAGCCTGACGCCACTTTCATTACGCCGCCTTGCGTAATCGGTCGAGTGACCGTTTCACTTGTACCGTCCACAAAATCTACGGTGTACGAAGCGTTCACGCCAATGCCGATATCGACTAATCTTTGCGGAATACAAACCGTTTGCCATTGGTAAGCATTCGGGCAAAGCCCCAAGTTGTCAGGACGGTTCGTTAGCCATTTCGTTTGCGCTCTATTTTCAAAATAACAATAGGGTGAAAAATCAAAATGATAAGGTGTATTTGAATTTATTATTTCTATCGTATTCGTCTCATAACTACCAATCTGGACCAATTCATTATCTTCATTTAATTCATAGTCCGCGAAAATTAAACATATTTCTACTTTTGAATTTTCGCAATGTTCGACCAATTCAGTTAATGAAGGTTTGGTTTTTGATAGGCATTTTTGAGCGAATTTATTTGGGTGTAAATAAGTTATTCCATCTGGGTCTAATTTTGCCGTTGCTTCACCTTCGATTAATTCCCGTGTACCGTCTTGGTTCTTTTTGAACGCCTTATACTTAATCAGGTAGCAAGGTCTTTGAATTTCGTCAATAGCAGGACATTCACGAATAAATGTGCCAGTGCTTACAGGTATTTCAGTCAGTCCATTACATGCCGTGCCGCTTTCCAATGCTTGCACATAGATATATCCACGATTGCCAAGCGTTTGCATAGTTGCCGTGTACTTGCATGAGAATTTGAAATTTTGCGTCATTGCATCAAATAGGCTTTGCGCTATTTCCGCCCCAGTCCCAATTGAGTTAAATTGATTCGCGTTAGTCGGCTGATTGGTGGCGAAAAACTCACAGCCCATGACCGTGACCGACTGACCGGGTGGAACTTGTGGAATGTCGAAAAAATACACAAAGGCACTTGCTACGGTTGCCTGTTGCAAAATGTAGTCATTAGACGTAATGCACCATCTCACGCAACCACTTGACGGGTTGCATGTTGCCGATGGTGATTCTATTATTTGCAATGCCATATTTTACAAAGATAGTGATTTTTTCACAATATTGTCAGTGACAGTAAGTTTGTCGGCAATTTGGTTTTCGCTTTCCATTTCGTCCGCTATGCGCTGCAAGAATTTTCTTTGCGATTCAAATTCAATATTGTATTTTATTTTCGTGAAATTTGGCGTTGTCAGTGCCGCGACTACCAACTCATTGTTATCATTAATGAACGCAATGGATAGACTACCATTTTTCGCGTTCTTTTCGACTTGTTCTTTTATGTTTGACATATTATTAATAATTATTTATGAGTTATTTTTAATTTAAATTTGCTATTGTCGTTTATTCGTTGTATATTTGTGATGTATTAAATAATTAGTTAAACTTTTAAAATATTTTTATTATGAAAAAGGAATTTCAAAAATTTTGGCAGGAAAATAAATCCGATGCCACAAACTTAATGCACATGTTTTCAGGCGTAACCGCAAATCGTGCAGTATTATGTCTGCACGGAACTAAATTTCTAATCGTAAACAATCCAGAGTGTACTGATTCGTGGTCACTTAGCAATCAGACAGATAAAGAATACATACTGAGCGGAGACAACTCGCTCGATGCAGTTGTCCAAAAACTTGAAAGTTTCGGCTACGGAAAAAAAGGAATTAGCTCCATTGAGGAGCTTGACACTTTCCTAAAAGAAGTTGCTCCTGACATTACTAATCACGAGTACGAAAATGACGGAGATTTAGATTCGTACTCGTGCGAGGAGCTAAAGTCTCAAATTGAAAATCTAAGACTTTACGCATATTCAGACGCAGAAGAGAATTACGTACCACAATATTATGGATGCGGACTATTGTCTCGCTGCCTTTGTATAGCACAAGAAAACGGGGCGTTTATAACCCCTAAATTCTTTTCAGCTTACTACAATAGACATGCATGCACATCACTAAGTTTAGTGAATTGGTATTGATTTTCGCTCCGCTAACTATCCAAGCCACGCCTTACCACTTTCGGTAAGGCGTGTAAAAAAAACTCAATATGGTACTTGTAAGGGCTCGACTCCCTTATTGAGTTCGATTAGAGCCTATTCGTAGGTTACAAAATCAAAAACGATTTAGTCACGTTTTGGGGCAGCCGCTATTCCTTCGGGTTTCAATAATAAAAATAACGGCTTTTATAGGTAAAATCATAAGCCTATATCATATAGCGTTTTTACGCTAATTGTGCAAACATAATGAAATAAATATTGACAGCGTATTTATTTTTAGATGACAACTAATGTATGTTACAGCCTTGTTCGTTGTTTTAGGATTTTGACGAAATAGGGTTGCGGAATTTCACCGCAAAAGGCTAAATCTTAGCTGTCATTTTTTTATGCTGCCAACTCCCCATATATCACTTTCAATTCTCGCGTTATCTCCCGTGACACCAAGGTACGTAAATTCTGATTCAATCTTATGAAACTTTCCTTATTGAATATCCTTATCGCTTCTGCCGCTATATCTACCCCCTTACGTTCATTTTCTGCAATGCTACGGGCTAATAGATAATCAGGAATAGTTACGCCCCGTATCGCCTTCCAACGGGCTAAGGGTGGCATTAGTTCCCACTCACCATTCACCAATCGCATAGGCAATTTCGTTCCTGCCGGCTTACCCTCCACAATGTACCGTAACACTTCATTCCCTCCTGCCAGTACGGAATAATTATCGCCGCTAAACTTGGAACGGGCAAAGATACTCGCAGCCGTTTCGCCGCTCACAAATTTATCATTTCGCTTTAGGCTCAACACTATTGCGGTGACAATATCTTGACGGATTCGCTCGTCTAACAATTTGAATATGAGTGTGACTATTGGATTCATTTAAAACATTATGATAAATTATTTGTGAATTTTTTTTATTCTTAAATTTGCTATTCTTATTCTTGTTTTTTATTCTTAAATTTGCAGTATAATAATTAAGTAACTATTTAAAATAAAAATTATGTCAGAAAAGTTAGTATTAACGCTAAAGCCAATCGGCGAAAACGGATTATTTGAAATCCGCAACCAATTAGACAATTTCGTAGGAGAAAATTTTGACTTGCTTTACGAGGGTGCATCAAGAACGGGTGACGCGATAAGTGGTGATTGTTACGCACCGCGTAGAATCCAAATTAACTCTACAAGGCTACACGCACGAATTCCGTTGAAATACGCCAACGGTCACAAGTACAGCAGAGAATACGCCCCGTCAGAGGAAGATTTGAGGCAGACGGTGAAGGATATTCAGACCTTAATTGATGCAGCAAGCGAAACGATACCAAAGCCTTTTGAATTGAAGATTATTGAAAAATAATATTTTTACTCCGCTATTCAAATTCCGCGCCCTGCCGACTTTTCGGCAGGGCTTTTTTATTTACTTTTATCTTCAAACAAACACATTAATAATTCATCATTCACAGGGCAACAAATTTTATTTTCCGTCACAGGTGTAATCATTGACAATTCAAATATAATTTCCGCGCCCAATGCTTCCTGCTCCCCTAAGCCTACGTAACAACTCACTATCGAAGTGTTCACGCCTTTTCGTATGCAATATTTTTGCCATGCCATTTGCTGACTTCGTGGTGGCTTGAATCCATTTTGATACTGCAAAAACCCTTTAAGGTCGGACGCTATCGCCCAAATATTAGATAATAATTGTATATAAGATTCCGCAATACTTAAATTACTAAATTCAATAATATCATTCAACGACTTAGCATTTTGCACCGTTGCCTGTGTGTAGTTGTCAGGTAGCTTGTTATTCAGGTAGCGCAAGCAAATAAAATACGATGTCCTTAAACACATGCCGTCACCGCTATCTATCTGCACTGACGTAGGCTTCATTTTCAATTCTAAAGCAGGATAGTTTTCAGCTTCGCCATAACCGTAGAGCATCGGGGCATCATTCGCCCAAATCAATTTCATGTATTCAGACGACAAGCCACATTGAGCCAGTGCAATTTTTGATATTTGCACTAAGTAGTTTTTTAGTGGATGGATTTTTATTTGTTCGTCTGACATATTATTATTTAATTTTTATGAGTTGTTTCATAATTATTTATGTTTAAAATTTGCTATTCTCGTTTTTTATTCTTACAATTGCTTTAATTAAGTAATTAAATTTTTTAATTAAAATTATGATAGACTACTATTCCAAATTAGAAAAATTACCGTTGCTCATTTCCTTTTCCGGCGGCAGGTCATCTGCGATGATGGCAAAGTTACTAATTAATAAGTGGAAAGGCAAACGTGCGATTCACGTAGTTTTCGCGAACACGTCACGCGAGCATGAAGCTACTTTGCAGTTTGTGAAAAATTGTGACGATATTTTTGGGTTTGGCACGGCATGGATAGAAGCCGTTGCGAATCATGGTGCAAGAAAATCCCCCGACTTTAGGACAGTTGACTTTTGGAGCGCAAAAAGAAAAGGGGAAGTTTGGATTGACCTATTGAAAAAACATGGAACTCCAAACGTAAACCGTCCGCATTGTACGCGGGATTTGAAGGTTCGCCCGATAAACAAATACATGAAGCAACTGTATGGCAAGGGCGGCTATGCACAAGCGTTAGGCATGAGGGGTGAAGAAGAATCAAGAATCAGCATAAGCGAATCTAAAAAATCAGACGGATATTACTATCCGTTAGTTTCAGAGATACCCGTTTTTTCAGAGCAGGATGTTTTGGATTTTTGGAAAAAACAGCCCTTCGATTTGCAATTAGAAAACGGGGGCGAGTTCCCTAAACGCTTGGGGAACTGCATTGACTGCCATAAAAAAAGCGATAAAAGACTGTTTCAAAATTACCAAGATGATAGAGCTTTTTTTGATTTTCAGAAATATGCAGACCAAGAATACGGTATGATTAAGTCGAAAAACGGCGAACCATACAACCGATGGAGAGCAGACCGGACTACTATTGAAATGATAGAAGATGCTGAAGACTGGATTGAGCAGGGCATTGAAACGGAACATATAAATACAAACGCAAAATGTAGCTGCTAATACCAAATCCAAAGCAATTCAAAATCATACACGGTCAATTCTGAAAACGAATCTTTGAATTTGAATTGCTTTGGATTTATTTTGCGTGACCTCATTTATTGTATTACAATTATTTATTTATGACTTATTTTTGCTATTGTCGTTTTTTATTCTTAAATTTGCCATTATTAAATAATTAGTTAAACTTAAAGTTATGAATACTATTAAAACATTTAAATGTCACAACCTCTTGCAAACGCTATTATTAATCGGTGAAATATGCTTTCCGCTCACGCAAAGCATAAAAGACCAAAATCAGGATGACATATCAGAATTAGAGCGCACACTATGGGACGCCCCGAAAGGTGAATTTTTCGCTACCAACTTCGATGGTAACGAGCCGGAAACAATGTCCAATTCTAACTATATGGAATTGGACATCAAAACAAAAACCCTAACAATTGGCTTGCAACACAACACGTTCACAGTTTTACAGAAAACTGATGAAAAGGAGGTAAATCCTTACGAAATTACATGGGAATCAGAATCCCGAACAATACACGGTATAATGTTAGCCGCATCTCTCCATGAGGAAGAAGTTGATACCCGTAGTTTTGAATGGGCTAAGGCTAAGGCAATCGCCGAAACAATATTCACCGCTAACCTTTTCTACGAACAAGGGCGTAGAAAAGGCAGATTTCGCAGAGGCGGTCACAGGAGGCGACTTTCAGATGCAGAGCGCATAGCGAGAGGCGAGTAAGAAACTGCTGAAAAATCCTATCCAATCTCGCAAGAGTGCGGATAGTCAATTTTTAACGCCTTGCCGACTTTTCGGCAGGGCTTTTTTATTTCTTGCCCACACTTTGCGCTTCTGCTTTCTCGCGCTCATATTTTGCCCTTGCCGTTCTTGCTTCTGCCTTAGACGAAAAGAACGCCAGTTGATGCAAAAAATATGAATAGTCCATCATACCAATAACCTCCGTACTATAATGAGAATTTTCGCGCAAATAGTCAATTGATATATCCATCCCAAAAGCGCCTTCAAATTCTTGCTCCTCCGTCACCATCGCACCCTCGCCATTGAAAAAGTTTGCATACTTTTGGGTCAAATCAAAAAAAAAAGATTCAATTTGATTCACTAAGCCTATCGCGGTATCAAATGGCAACATTTTGAATTGTTCCATTTGTAATTCAATTTGTTTTGTATTTTTTTCATCCCATTCATTCAAAATGAAAAGTATGCTTGCACCGTCATTTTGAACATTCAGTACACCGTCATTTTGTTTTGAGAATGAAACCTCTTTAGTTTGATTTGACGGGCGCACTATCATTGCAACCAATCGGCGAAGTTGTGACCAGTCGCCGGATAATAGCATCGCTTTTACTTGCTTGACGCGGTTTACGCATTGAGCGTCCATATTGAACGCTCCAAACGTCACTTTCTTAGTCTTTTTTCTGCGATTTGCGGACGTTTCTTTTGTTTCGGGTGGAATTGTAAGCGTGAACGACTGAACGCCCTGCACGCCCTTAATGTAGCCGTTTGGGTCGGCAAATTGATTTAATAGTGAAAAACGGTAGCCGTCGTCTATCTTTGACCGCTTTTTATTACGTTTTGATTTGATTTGATAGCCTTTATTGAGTAAGTTTTCAATTTGTTGATGGAAATCGTCTTGATGACGCAAAACGTTTACGATGTAATCAACAAAACGTTTTGGCTCGGTGCATAGGACTTGCAAAATGCTTGCTTTGATTCTCGTTAGGTCTATTCCAATTTGTTCGGCTTCGTTTTGTTCGATGTCGTCAAATTGATTTGCTTCCGCGAGTTCTGCAATTTGTTTCAATCGCTTCACCTTTTTGTCGTGCATCGTGATATACTTCCAAAGCAATTCAAAATCATACACGGTCAATTCACTGAATGAATCTTTGAATTTGAATTGCTTTGGATTTATTTTGCGTGACCTCATTTATTGTATTACAATTATTTATTTATGACTTATTTTTATCTTAAATTTGCTATTGTCACTTTTTATTCTTAAATTTGCTTCTGTAATTAATTAAGTAACATTTAAAATAAGAATTATGCCAAAAGTATATTTATTTACAGAGCGAGGAATGACAGGTGTTTATTTTTGCGGAAACCAATACACAAAAAACCCTTCTGACCAAATTCGCGTACAAGGCGATGTTTTTTCATTTTCGGACTGCGTGTCCATCGGATTCTGCAAAGAATTTGATACAGAAAAATCCGCCAATATTTTTTCTAAATCAGAGGAGCAAAGAATGAACCAAGCAGATAATTACGCAAGTAGAGAAATGAGAAACGAAGAAATTTATGGTACAGAAGGGGTCGATGTTGATTATTGATAATCCGCTACTCAACCCTAAGCCCTGCCAACTTTTCGGCAGGGCTTTTTTATTTCCTAATCTTAACTACCATCAAATCTCTCACATTACTCGGCTTCGTTTTTTCCTTGAAGCCCTCACAATTTTGCAAGATAATTCTTACCAACCCCAAGCCCTCTTTCGCCAATGCCAACTTCATAGGTCGGGTCATCGGACAAGAAGGACAATCGCCAACGGGCATACGTAGTTGACGAATGAAGTCATTGAGCCTTGCAGCGTCTTTCGGTAGCTGTATCAATGGATAATTGCTTTTATTATCCCTCCATAACTCCAGCACATTAATTATTCCCATAACACCCCGTAAGGTGTCAGGATTGAAGCCAGTTAGTGCGTTGTGGCAATAGTAAGCCAGTTGTTCGGTTTGGTTTGCGTTAATCATTATATTACAATATCTTTAATTTCTTTTTGTACTAACATTTCAATATCTGCTTCACTCATTCCGCACGCTTGACCAAATAACTCATACATCATTTTGAAGCCTAATTTTTGGTCTTTTGCATCCATCATACAAGCGGACAGGCACGACATCATAATGTCATTCATCGTTTGGCTGTCATGCTCCAATTTAAAAAATATTTCTGAATATTCCTTTTGCAAGTATTCAGACGGCAATTCCTTTGTGAGGCGCAATTTATATTTAAGATAATCCCATATAGAAAAATCTTTGTTTTCTTGCGTTTCTTGCCATGTCGCCTGCGTCTTTCTGAACTTGCGGATTAATCGCGGCGTCAGTTTTTCGTCAATCCAATCCATCCCCTTCGCCTCAATAATCGCGTCACGCATGAAAGTTCGCAGAAAGTCTTGGTTCGCGTCCACATCAAACGTGTGCATGTACTTAATGCGATTTTTACGCGAGGACTTCAACCCGGCGCGATGAAACGGGTAATGAATAGTTTTGTGTTTCCCGTCCTTTGCGAGTAACGGGTGCTTGTCATTGCGGATTCGATAAGGCGGTACGACTTGCAATACAATCATAATTATTTCCGTCTCTGCTTCTAACGACATCCGCGCTGTCTTAGCAGACAATCGTTTCACCTTATCGGGGTGCATCTGCTGAACGTCATACACTTCTTTCGATACCCACACTTCGCCATTCTCATTCTGCCCTGCATCAATACGGACAAGTCCGCGCATTGGATAGAGAATGTTCCTAATTCCATCACGCTCAAACGCAAAGCGGTCAACACTTGCACCATGACGACAATTGAATGTTTTTAACATTCGTCTCGTCAGTTCCTTTTTCTTTTGCACGGGTGCTTTTTTTTCTTTTTCGGGCTTTAGTTTTATTGGTGGTGTATCTTTATTGTTTATATTTACTATTTTTTTCATATTATTTATTTTATGCTGCTTTATTAAATTCCTTCACGAAACTTTCCTTTTTCCAATATTCCCATTCACTTCGCAATATAGCAATAAATCCATATCTCAATACGTCTATTGCGTGACCCCTCAACTGAAATTTTATTTTCTTATTCAACCCCGATTCATTGTCCACCGTCTCAAAAGAATACGGCTGCCCGTGTATCGTTATCGTGTCTCCCATGACTTTTGCGAGTCGTCCAGTTGGGTCAACTTTGGTGTCGGATAAATCGCTCATGCAATATAGGCAATTTTTGTCAATTCCCAAAACTATTCGCTTCTTTCCAAACGTGCCTAATGTACTTTGTTCGTTGGTGAAAAGGTCGTCAACAAATTCAATCGAAGTCACTACGGGAGGGTTTGGCTTCGTCCTATCTATCACATTCCAATACTTACCAATTACAGTAAGTGACCGTTGCACTTGACTTGTTATATCTACATCTCCCGTACTCTTACCGGAGTAATCACCTGCATACATTACTTTTTTCGATGCGTAACCCTGCCTTACAAGCCACGCACACGCTTTTTTCGCTGCGTTGGGTGCGCTTGTATTCGGTTCGGTTATCTCTTTCACCACGCGCAAGTAAAACGTTTTGCCGTCAACACTCGGAAAGCCTTGCATTATTGCCGTGTAATGAAATGGGTGCTTATTGAAATCTTGCACAATGTAGCACAACTCATAAGGATTCAATACGTAGTTACCAAAGTGCGTACTTTCGTCATAATTTGGTATTGCTTCGCCTCCACTTTGCGCTGACCTCAATAAGCCTAATGCGTGACGATTATATTTCTTTTCAGGTAGCCTTTCAAACTTCGCCTTTTTCTTTTCGCTTACATACGGATTATGCTTATAGCATGTATGAAGCACCATTGCATCCTCATGCCGTGAAGGTATGTAATCGTGCATACCGTCCTTTTGCTCATAAGCACTTGGATTATCAGGAAACCATCTTCGTACTATCCAGTGTTGAGGGTATACACTATTACATATTAGAGTTATTTGATTATTATCTGACGCCCTCAACGTCAAGTCCAAAGTATCAAATTGTTCTTCGGTGATTTGGTCGGCTTCGTCAATGATGGCATCCGTCAAGTCGTCAACCCCTTTACCTTTACCCTTGCTATCCTTTGAACTTTCTTGCAAACCTAAAGGAACGATTTGATTACCATTAACAAAAGTAATAATATGTGTATGGTCGTTGCATTCAAAAAGACTATCCATTTTGTAGAACTGAATAATCTTTTTCGTAGCAGCATACAGCGAACCGCCAACCTCTCCCCTATGCCGTCTCACTAATGCACCTTTGAACTTTCCACGCTTAGACCCGATACACTTCAATAGCATTTTCAAACAGGCGTGGAAAGTCTTAGCACTGTCACGACTTCCGTACAACACGAACTCCCCCTTATCGCTTTTTATGTATTTACGATAAACAGAAACTACTTTTTTTAATGAGAATCCTACTCTTTTCATTCACTCAATTCCAATTCTTTAATTTCGTCAACAGATAGCATTTCATGCACATTGACATGTTCCATACCGTAAATCTCACCGCCCAAACGCCAATACTTGTAAAGAGCATCCAAATAGTCGTGCAACCTTAGTCCGTCCGAACACTCGGCAAATTCATTTTTCCATTCATTGAATTTTTTATCGTCTTTTTTCATATTAAAAATATTATTTATTCGTCACTGTCGTCGTCATCCAACAACACCAATTCCATGTCGTCTGCAAAATCATGTTTACGTTCCGACTTCGTGACAAGCCCCAATAATTGAGATATAATACTCGCATTGTACACACCAACACTTGCACCCCTTACTTTATCTTCTCTGCAAAATTCCTTAATCCATTGAACGACACCCGTAAAGTTATGGTTTTTTCTATCCAATAAATCAGTCAAATAATCCTTGTTAGCACCAATGTAATTACAAAAACCACGCTCACTGACAGGCGCACGAAAACGCTTTGCCTTGTTGGTATCTTGTGTTCTTTTATCGTCACCTTTGCCCTCTGACTTTTTCGTTTTCTCTTGCTGCAAAAATGCACCGTCACCTTCACGACACCAGTTCACGTATTCCTCAAATTTTTCAAGCAATTCCATAGGCTTATACTTCGGAGGTCTGCCCGTTATAATTGCTTTTTTGTATTCTTCATTTCCTATTTTAAAAGGCATATTTTTATTTATAATTTACTTCGATATTCCTTAGTCACATCCTTGCCATTCAATGTCAATTTTATTTCAGCGTCTAATGATAACATTCTATTTACAATCACCTCGCAATACACCTCGTCCAACTCCATACCAAAACAATTTCTTTTGAGTTGGTGCGCTGCTACCATTGTTGTGCCGCTGCCTAAGAATGGGTCATAAATATTTACGCCCTTGTGGCAAGACAGTAGTGCCGACATAAATGGTAAAGATTTTGCCTGATTATGTCCTAATTTCTTTATAGCATATCCGCGCATAAGTCCATACCTAAATACCGATTTTATCCCTTCATTGTTATTCTGAAAGAGTGACTTCGCACCTCGCATTTTTGCGACTAAAAAATGCGACAAGAAAGGTTGATTATTTGCTTGTATGCCAAAATGGAAGTCATAAATAAAAAACCCCTCAAAGTCCGCCTTTCTATCCGAAAGAAATTCTACCATGTCTTTGTCTTGCGTCATATAGAAGGTTGGAACGCCTTTTAGACTATCATAGACCTCATAAAATTCCATGTCGTTATGAGGTGGGTCTAAAAACGCAATATCCGCTTTCTCCCCGTCCATTAAAGCCAAAACACTATCACTATCGGTACTATCACCACACATCAAACGGTGCTTTAATTCGCCTTTAGTGAACTCGAATATATCGCCTTTTACGATATTAGTTTTTAGCTTTTCGGGTGCTTCGTATTCATCCTCTTTTGCTTCTAATTGTTCTGATTCTTCTTCTTCAACAAACCCAAAATCCATATCGCCCAAAATCATATCCGAACCCATATCAATATCCTCAATTTCCAACCATTCACCAAATACAACCTCGTCAACTTGCGCTTCCTTCTGACTGAATACATTAGAGAGAATGGCAATAGCTTCTTTCCTATCTTCGCACTCATGGAATACAACGGGCATCATTTCTGGTATATCCCAACCCTCAAAATGTCCTGATAAAAGCGTTTCCTTGCGCCCTACGCCATCCAATGACCACATTATACCCTCACTATCCACCCACACGTCAAAAGGCTTCTGCACGCCGTGTAACTTCATTGAGTCGGCAATGGCTCGGTGATTTCTATTGATTTTCAGGTTGTCGGGTTGAAGCTGCTGAATATCCTGCCACTTAACGAAGTTTCCCGTGTCAATGTGTATTTCTAATATCTGCTTTTTACTTTTTGCCATAACTACTCAAATATACTCATTTGTAATGTGTTTTGTTCTATTCGCTTAACCATGTCAGAAAAGTAATCCGTGTCTAATTCCGTTCCTGTAATATGTAAATTCATATTATCTTTTTTGTTTACATCATTAACCGCTAAAACTATGCTGCCACTTCCTAAATGAGTATCAAGTATTTTGTCGTTTGGCTTTGCGTAGTTCTTTAGAATCCATTTGTAAAGCTGTACGGGTTTTTGGGTTGGATGTATTCGCTTTTCCTTGTTTTTCATGTCGCCCTGAAGCATCCCTGCCCATCTAAATTTAAACTTACGAACTGCGGTTTTGAATGACGTGTAGGCAAGTTCACAATCTGAAAAATCGTTGCTGCCGTTATCCTTGTCCCATACCAACCAAGAAGATGAATTTGCATCAGGTATGTTTTGAATCAAATGATTTGCACCCCAAATGATTTGATTTTTTGAGGCTCTTTTCAATTCGGTAAAATACTCTTTAGGCGGTATTTTTATATCCCAATTTTTATCCTTGTATTTTGTGGCTTTTGCAAGTTTGCTTCTGCTGTGATTTTTCTTGCCATCCTCACCTATTCCGTATTCGGGGTCAACAATAGCCAAATCGTAAAACCCGTCAGGCGTTTCCCTTAATAAGTTCATGCAATCCATTTGGCGAAGGTTGCACCAGTCGCGTTTAAATTCATTCATAGTTTGCCCAGTCTTTTTGCTTTAGCCACTTTTTCGCTCGCCACACCTTCAGCGTATTCCAATACGGCAATAGTACGTCTTAGTCGGTGAAAATCTCGCTCCGATATACCGGGGTTGTTCATTTTTTCACGATATGTCCGCAGTAAAGATACGCATTCTTTTTTCACGGTCAAATCAATGTTTGGCTCTTTGACCCAATCAGGCGTTTTAGTATTCTTGTTTTCGGTTGCTATTATTCCTGTTCTCCATTTGTCTTTTCTTGCCATTGTATTACTATTTTATTTAAATTAAAGAAATAAAGCCGACACTCATAAGGGTGCCGACCTGAACCATGAAAACCCACTTTGAAACAAATCTTATTTTATCGTATCTAAACGATAAGTATTGATTACATTTATTAGTTTTTCGGGATATTTTGAATCGGTGGCATACCCTGCCATTCTTAACCCCTTAGCCCAACTGTGATAGTCATACGGGCATAGCTTTTGCAAATGCCTGTATCTATCTTTGTTGAGGAACTTAGAGTGTGCGCGATAGCTTTCCCAAGCCGTATCGTAGTTTCTAAAAAAATCCTTATGTCCGTCATCATGAAAGTTGGTGCAATGTCCCTTACTACATTTTTTAGAAAAACATTTTATGCCAAAATGATTATTTGATTTTTTCGATAAACTTGATGTGCCAGAGTTAGACTCCAATATGCCCTGCGCCAACTTAATGGCAGGCGGTATATTATACTTATGAAATTCCGACTTAGCCACACCTTTGAATCTTTTGATGTACGCGAGTGTTTTCGGGTCTTGCGCCATCTTTGGCTTTGGGCTTCTTTTCGGGTTCGCGCTCATAGAGAGCGAAGACACGACCGACATTGGCAGAGCAACTACATCAGTAGTGATATTTTGCGGTTGCCGGACCTGTGGCATCATTGTGTCCGGTGTGATATTGGGCTTATCGAAAATCTTTGAGTTACTTATGACATACGCAAGCCCTACTATAGTGAACGCGACAATGAGATAGTTGATAGTTGTTTTCATATTACTTTGTTTTACGTATGTTTCCATTTTATAATTTATTTAATTTTATGTTTGACTATTCGTTGTAAAAATCTTTCAGTTCGGGTATTCCTGCGATTTTCATTCCAATAGCGTTGGACTCTGCGTAATGGACGCCAAGCCCTCCCCTCGCTTGTGCTCCCAAGTAGTAAGCGTTTGCGTTCACCAGTCCAATTTGTCGGTAATCAGTAAAATTGAATTGACGGCGTGAAACATCCAAACATTCTCCGAACTTTGCAGCATGCCACGGGATGTATTCGTAATGCGGTGGATGCACACCGTTAACCATGTGACGTACATCCCTACCGTACTTTGCTGTCAAGTATTCCAATGGGCGCAGATGCTTATAGAAGTATTTGACGTTTCCTGCTTTTAGTGCCGTTGGCTCTGAACAACTTGCAAGCCTTTTGTATTGTCCTACTTCGTTGCCTATGAAGTCTCTATCTTGATTGTAAGGGATATTATTATCGTCAAGATAATGCTCCATTCTTACATACAATTCAAGGCATTTATCTTTTTCGATAAATTTCACCAAAGCGTTCCATGAGTGAAAACCCATTGCACGAAGTACGCCTTCATAGCCTATCTTTGGCACTTCAAAGGGATTGTACTTATCAAGCACTTTGCCCAATTCTTTTGTGATGGGTGACAACTGACGGGCAGCATTTACCATCGTAAGCATGTCATTAAGACCCTCTTCAAATTCAGACGAACCAATAACAGGCGGCGCGACTATTCCGTGACTTTGTGGCTCTGCAACTGATTTGCCGTGAAACATCAAAGGCAAATTGAATTTCTTGCGGAACGTGTCGTTAATTTCGTATTTCAACTCAATCATTGTTTTTATATTTGTTTTAGTTTAATATTTTAAATTCCGTATTCGGTCTATCTATCGGAAATTCGATATTATACGGAAACCGCTTGCACGTCTCATAATCTTTTTCGCTAACTATTTGAATAGCTTTTTTGGTTGTTTTTCCTTTCGCGTCTTTTGCCCAACCTAACACTTCATAAACTCTCATTCCTAATCTAAAACGGGAAAATCCTATTTTCTCAACATGCTCGGCATTCACTTCATAACTGCCAACTTTTTTTATCGTTGGCTTTGGTTTGGAAATTGAGTTTTTTTGCACCGTTTCCTGCGCCGGAACTGTACTGAATAGGTTGCGTGTCATATTCTTTTACTTTTGATATATTGTTTTTGAATATGCTAAAAGCGTATTCCGTTGCAATAGTCGGGTAACGTTTGAAACTATACCGGGTGCCGTTCACATTTGTAATCGAAATCGGGAAGCGGAAGTCATCGCTAAAATTAGCTAAATCAATTTTGAACTTTTTTAATGCGTTATTCAATTTTGTTTCGCTCAAAATTTCAAAGCGACTTTCATCTTCGCCATCTACGAAATAATTGATAGCGATAAGCATATTTTCAACCTCTGCGCGACTGACGCCCATTTGAGCAATGACCCATTTTTGATTTGGCGTTGCTTCGTTGCTTACCATTTCGCGCAAACATTCGCGGTATGCTACCAGTTGTTTTCGGTACTTCAACTCCCTTTTGGTATTGCCTATCTTGGCGGCATTGGTAGTACCCTTACTATCCACTAAGGTAAGCAATTTATTGCGAAAAACCAAAATATCGAAGTAACCTTTCACACCTAATTTGTGACTCCAAACGGGCATTTCGCTTGCGATTGGTTGCACGTCAAGCATAAAAACGTGAACACGAAAATCTAAAGGAACGTAAGAATCTAAATGTATGGATGCGAGCCTAAAACCCTCAACCGTATCATCAATATCATTACCTCTTTTCAGCACTCTATCTTTTTCGTTTTGTGGCGTCTCTATTTGCCACTTTCGCAAGCCATTCACTTTGCCGCTTAATAAATCTTTGACTTGCTGCTCCAGTGCAATCGCACCCAATACATGGCTTACTGACGGCAACCCGTCAGTTTCGGGAGGGAAACCCAACCGCCCGTTTTCTTTCCACTCCCATTCAAATTCCATTCCATTGAAAAGACCGCCTTTTACATTCATATTATTTATTTATTTATATTTTTCCTAAATTCCTTAAATCGTTTTTCAACTGCCTTTTTCGCTTCTTTGAGTTTTATATGAGTGGAAATGTCTGTATATCCATTTACACCACTCGGAAAATTATCAACTACTCTAAAATTTTCAACTCCACTTACATCAACTTTTTTTATGTAGGCAAGGCGATAAAAACCATGCGTATTTATTTTAACCAGTTCACGCCCCCAACGCCCGAACTTGTCACTTTCGAGCGTTTTACTATATCTTTTTACCCAAACTACTTTTCCTTTTTTCATATTGAGTTATTTACAAATTATTTCATCATCATGGCTCAATCCCGAAGCCCTAAGAAGCCATGACTTCCTGCGGACGTGAAAAGCATAGTTAATGTTGTCAATTTCAAAATTTTCAAAAATGCACCACGAATACAAACCGTAATTCATGCAGCCGTAATAAAGGGCTTCTAATTGACCCCATATTTTGCCATTGTGGCGGTTTCCGCACGTATGCGATAATTCATGCAAGAATAGAAATATCGCGCCCTTCGACAGCGATTCACGGCTTAGTACGACATAGTTTTTTCGTGGGTCTAAAATTTCCGTGCTATCTTGCTCAAAATTAGGTGAAGCAAAACCCCATGTACTACCATCATAATCACTTCCTATGTAAGTCGTGAATCCGTCACTTATTGATAAGCTACCTATGTATCTATTGAGTAGGTTTGCATCATTCAATAAATCGGCAACCGCCACTTCATACGGATAATAAATAATTGTATCAATTTCGACTTGTGACATTGGTAGTGCGTCATTCCATTCATCTAAGGAGCGCGACAATGTACCGGATTGAAATTCGTCTAATTCATTACCAAACACAACTACCCTATTAATTATTTTCATGGGCTGTATTCGCGGTTGCTCGGCTTCCGTGAATGAAGTTGGGGCGTTTTGTTGCTTTGTCGTGTCGGCATCCGCACACGTTTGGCAGTGCACAATTTCGGCTTCTTTTTCTTTAGGAATATTTTGATATAAAATTATTGACACCAAAATTCCAATTGAAGAAATAACTAATATGGTTTTCAAGTACTTCATTTTGTGTTTATAAAAATCATTGTGAAAAATCCCATCATAAAAATGGGTGCTATTGCCCTATCCTGCACGGTGCAATCAGCGGCGAAGTGTACAAACATTTCAGCAATGCCAACCGCGACCAGTCCACCAATACACGCAACGATAACAAGTAGAGTAAAATATATTATTGCGTGTAATGTGTTTTTATTCAATATTCAATCCTTTTTGTTTTTTCCGTCACCTCATACCCTTCGTGACTATGAAGATAAAAGCTGTTTTTTTGAATATCAATATATTTCGTTTTCAGAACAAATGCTCGCGTACCTTCGTCAATGTCAATGCCTACAATTCTGCCGTCATCGGTCAATTCTATCAGTGCTTTCTGCCAACCGTCGTCAGGGATTAAAATATGATGCCTATATAAATATGATAAAATTTCTGCCTTTGTTTTGGGTTCGTGTGAATTTCCACCATCAAACAAGTCGCCTTGCGTCAAAGTCACATAAGCCGCTTCGTATGTCTCCTTAATCATTTGTATCACCATGTCTTGTGCAGCGTCTTCAATTCCAAAATGTTTTAATTGGTCACGACACTTTGCCATTAAAACATAATTCAATGCTTTGCTTTTAGCCTGTTGGACTCTTAACCCTATTTCTTGACTATTCATAACTATTTCTTTACTATTTGAGCATACATCAATTCAATAACCGTAATGCCTATTGATACAGATATTGCAATTATTAATTTTTGCCACTCTCCATTGGTGAACAGCCCCACTATGTCCATGTTCAAAGCATGGAAAGCAAACATAATTACCGCCATGCCTCTTGCAAGTGGAATCTTGCCAGAAAACGTAAATACCATTATAGAAGTAGATACGGCGGCGGCAAATGCAAGTGAAAATAATAGCCCACTCCCGTTGCTGACCATAACACCATAAACCGAAGCGAAGCCACAAAGCACCGCGAACAAAAAAAAGAAAATTACGACTTTCGGATTCGTAAACCAATTTACAACGACATTTTCGTTTTGAGAATTGATTTGCCCCTCCAGGGATTCAATTTGTTTTTTGTGGGCGTCTGCGATTTGGCTTAATTTCAAATCGTTTTCAACCCTAACCGACTGAATCTTTTTATCGTAAATCGTTTCTGCCCTTTTGATTTGTTCGGATAATTTGTTGTTTTCAATTTGAATTGAATTTAGCATAGCAACCTCCTCCTCTAATTCGCCAACCTTCATCTCCCCACTTCGCCTAACATTATCCAAGTTGCCCATTAAGGCAATTTGCGCCTTACTTGAATTGGATAGCTTCATTTTAAGCCCCTCAATCTCTTTCTGCATAAAAATATTCACCGGATTAACCTTCGTCACCGTGACAGGCTCTTTTGCGGGCGCAACGGTTTGTTTTGGCTTACGGCTTGTTTTGGGGCTTACCGTTTTTTCAATTTGTTCTGTCCACTCCAAACCATTAAAATCGTTCAGTACTTTCAAAACGTCCGCAAACTGCAATTCATTCTGGAACGCACCGACAAAACATTTCAATTCGCGATATAAGAAATGCCCTTTTTTAATTTTAGGACAATTCAAAATGAAATTGCGGTAAGAATGTTTTGTCAATCCAGTTTCAAAACTTCTATACACGTCCTGCGGATTGACATAAATTTTTTCATCGCTTTTGACGAAACGAATATCTCTGGAGTTGAAAGTGGTTTTTGAAAATTGCATCTTTTAATAATTTTAATAGTTATTTAATACGATGCAAATTTAATCATAAAAAATGATAATAGAAAATTTAATTAAATTATTTTATTTTTTTTGGCGGATTTGCCATTTTCATCTGCTCTATCGTCAACCCGGCGATATTGTCATTCATTACGTTCATAAAATCGCTTGGACGCATTATTTCTGGAGTCTTACTAAGACCTTTAAAATCGTCAAAATCGCGCCCTACAATTGTATAGTCCATCGAACCTCTTGAAAATTCTACTTCAATCTTCATCTCAAGGAAAGCCCCGTCAGACCTAACGCCTAAACTTTCAACCTCAATATTTTCAAGTTCACCTTTTTTAGCGCACTCCAAAATAAAATTTTTAAGGTGAGAGCATTCATTAAAATATTCCTTTTGGAGAAATTCAATAGCCCGTTGCTTTTTGGTTTTCTTATTCATTGCCAATCGTGGTTTTTTGCTTCGCATGCAGTTTGGTATATGACTAATCATATATTAAATTATTTGATGAAATTATTTTTTTGAAGTCGTATAATTTGGGGCATCCAAAATTTTGTCTATTCTATCCCCGACATCTTTTTTCACGAAATAACTTTTGCCAATTTTCAATAACTCCCCTGCTTTTTTAAGGCGAGGTTTGGCAACCGTAAACCAAATTTCTTTTTCTCTGCAAAATGAATTGAGACTTTGCAAGCTATCGAAGTGGTCGGTTATTTTTTTGGCTTGCTCTACCGTAAGGTACGGCATAGGTTTTTTTCGCACATCATTAGTCGGCAGGTCAGAAAGTTTGATGCCAATGTACGCCATGTGTTGAATGACAATATATTTGTTCTTTCCGCTCTTTGTTGTGAACTTACTAAGCGAAATATATTTCTCATCGTCATACAATTTCACCTGATCAAGTATTGCATCATAAGATGCTTCACGAATAGTTACGACCTGCGCCCCTAACATTCTTTTGGACTCTTTTCTGTACAAGTTGAAATGCTTTAAGCACTTGACGACTAATGCGGTAGTCGTGTTGTGATTTTTCGCTATTTCGTTTATTTTTATAAAATTCATATTCTAATTTGTTAATTTTATTAAGTGGGGCAAGATTAATCCGAACGCTGAACGCTCGTCATCATTGGTGACTTTTTTGTTTGGCGCAAATCCTAATTCCTTACAAATATTTTGCACACAATCATTCGTTAATTTCGTAGGCATGTAGTAAGTTTCTTTTTGGAGGAAATTTGAAACGTCCGCGACTATATCGCCACCGCTTGCGTCTTTTCGTTGCTGTCTTTGATTGTTGAGTACAGGCGAATAATTGAAGCCGTACTTAATGCAAGCCTTTTGAAATTCAAAACCTAATTGAGCGTTGCGCCCTACATTTACGCTTGCCTTGCTAACTGCCGACACGCCATTTCCACCGCGTTTTTTTGCACCGAAAAAAATCTTTTGAGCATTGTGTAAAACGTCCGTATTGCTGTGTAGTTTTCCGTCACCACCAATAATGCCGTGACATTCTACAATAATGTGCAAATCAGTTTGATTCGGCACACCTACATATTGACGGACATATTGCACGAAATCAAATATTTCTATTCGACCAAAAATTATTGAGACATTGCCCATTGCGTCAACTTCGCCAATGCACATGCCGCTACCTTTTTCGTGCGTATCGCTATCGGGGTCAATGCCAAAATATAATTTACGTTTTTTCATTAGCTTTTAAAAATTGCGTAAAGCTGTAAAGAAACTGTCATTACAACACAAAAAACGAGTAAATAAATTGGCATCCAGTCAAATGCAAAATCTTTGAATAAGTAAAGGCAAAAATTAACAATTGCCCAAATCAAGGACGCTGAAGACCCAATGCCAAAAATAAATGCGAGGGCGATAATGATATTTAAGTTTGATTGTTTCATATTAATATAATTTACGTTTTTTCATGTTCCCAAATATATTTAGCTCCAAAAAACGTCTCATGCCACTCGCTGCACTGTGTCATTAACTCACTCATTTCATCTTTTTGAATTTCCGTGAGTGACGGAACGTAATATAGTCCGTCAGGCAGTGATTGATGCCCTCGCGCCTTGTATCGCTTCCCTCTGCGTTGTCCGCTTTCTATTTCGCTAACATATTGCTCTAATGCCGTTACTTGCATTAGTGCGCTATCGCTTGAAAAGTAAATATTTTCCAATTCCAAAAAACGGGTTTTTAAGTCAAAGGCAATGTCGTCTTTATCTTTTCCCGTCAAATCTTGCGCTGCGACATCCTTACAAAATTGCCAAAACCCTAACCTTTGTCGAGTTGTCCAATTTGCTTTTTTTGGTTTAATTTCAATATAAAAATCTTTAATATCAATCTTAGCCGCACCCGTCAAATACTTACCTATTCTACCTGACAACTTATCGAATGGATAGTTGTCAGTGTTAAAATATAATTTGAATGGTTGTATCTTTTTCATAATATTAAAAAGAGGGGAGTCTAAATATTCGAACTAAAAAACTCCCCTGTTATTTGGCGTGACCAAATCCCGGAACGCTCTCCACGTTCCTATTCATAAGTTAATTGCAAGTCAATTATGTAGTCCAATTTGCCGTAAAAACTTGCTTTTTTTCGACCTACTGGCAGTTTCCCTCTAAGACTTGCCAACTCAATAATTATGTTTATTGTACGGTCTATTAACTTTACGGATGAACTAATCCGTTTATGCATCTAACGACTGGACGTATTTTTATTTTTGGGGTGTTAAAAAAAACGGGCAGCGAAAAGTGTACTAATTCGCCACCCGTAAAACCAAATGACACCCAAAAACAATTTTTAACTTTTTCCGAAATTAAGGGGCAATTAAAGGTCGGCATTGGATTTGAACCAAAAATTCTCACTCAAAAAGTGAACGTGTTACCAATACACTCGCCGACCAATGCGATAAACTTGTGAAGTCGGCAGGACTCGAACCTGCATTTTGATTTTCATTTCAAATCACCGTTCTTCATTGCATTAAAAATAGGACTCTCACCTAAATATTTGCTTTCACAAAGAGCCATCCCGACCCCGCGTATTATTCGCCATTAATGCTACGGCTACTAAGATGCGTCAATTCATCTATTGCGTTTACCAATTTCGCCACGACTTCATAAAACAGGCAGTGAGAATTAATAAACTCACCGTCCGTTTATTCCTGCCTGATTCTATTTGATAGAATTAGGCAGGAATAATATTCGTGATGCTGTGTAGTCACGACCTACCAGGTTGTAATCTCAAATAACGTGAAATATAATACTTGCTAAAAAGTTAAATTTCATTTTATTCTTTTGACTACAAACCGTTTTGCCAACTACTTAATGAATTATGTCTCCAACGCAAAAAGCAAGTTCACTCCCCTATAAGAATGTTTGCGCTCATTAAGCTATTCCAAAAACAGCACCGTGTTAATTTCAAAAAACTTGCTTTCCTTTGGTGGTGTAAATTTAAGTCGAATAATTGAAATAAACAAATTTTTTGAAATAATTCTACAAAATATTTTTCAGACGCCTTTTTAAATCCTCGCTACTTCGCGGAATTTCCTTTATTTCGGGCATTGTAAGCGTCCTCACCTCTCCATCTACTTCATACGATATGGGTATATCAAAATCATTCTTATGCGTGTGACGAGCTTCTAAGTACTCGGCACGGGCTTCGCCATCGTACTTATTGATAATCTTGATAATCTGCAAAGCGTCACCGCCGTACATATCGTTCACATTCATTGCTACATAATCATTGAATATGTAGAACAATTCAGCTATCGAAAAGTAGTGGCGTTGACGGAGCAGCAGCATTACAATCGGCATCGAATACGCTTTTTTCAATCCGTACATTTCAATGAATTGATTGACTATCATTTCCACAAATGCACGCTGGACGGGTTCGCCTAAGTACTTCTTCAATTGCGCCAGTGTTGGCGTTTTTTCTTCAAATGCTTTTTGTACGGTGGTTACACTTGTACAACCTTGGTAGTATTCCGGTGGCGTTTGGCTGATGCAAGCCAAAGCCACTTTTGCATCGAATTTGCCTTGTGCTGCCAACTCCAAAAAGTTTGCCTTTTGCGAATCAGTGGATAAGGTGTTAATGAGGTCGAATGTCGCTTGTACCACCCCTTTATTCAATCGCTCGTTTCTAAGCGCGAGCGATTGAATGTTGTATTTTTCTATTTGATTATTTTTCATCTTTAGTAATTTTATCTAAGTGATTTATTGCCTCTGATAATTCTTTTTTAATCCTAAGTAAGATTTTGTCTTTTTCGAGGACGCTTAAATTTTCACTTATCAGAAATTGAGTGTCGTCTTTTGCTTGACTCATTCGCTTTCTTACCTCAAATAAATTGCTACTTGTCTGATTATTCATATTAAGATTTATTTTAAATTAACCAATCATTCCTTTCGGGAACAGAAACATTGTCGAAAAATATATACCAAATATTCCTTCCTGTTAATTGAGAAACTCTAATGTCAGGGTGCAAATTTCTCTTTGCGGATATTTTTTCTTCGTGGCTTAGTGATTTCCACCAACGGGTCGATGCCTTATAAAATGGTTTATTTTTCATATTAAAATTTATTTTATGTTAAATCTACTAAAACCTCGCCAAGCCCATTATACATAATTCCTTTTTTGACGTATGTTTGCTCGCTTAGTGGCTTCGCAGCATTCTCTGCCTTTTTCACGGCGTCCGCTTGTGCAAAGATTTGTTCGGCGGCTTTTGCCCGGTTGCGTTCATTGTCGCGCCTTGCCGTATTCGCGGCTTTTGAATTTGGGTTGTATCTCGTGTCCCATGTCGGGTCGAACTTCGCCCAGCCTTTATCCAATAGAAATTCAATCATTTCATTTAGTGGCACATTCAATTTATTGCATTGGTTAGACAGGACTTTTACCGTTCGTGCTGACGTGACTTGTTTTTTTGATTTTTTAAGGTCGAAAAATTCTATTGACAAATCCTGCTGCACTCCTAAGCCCATAAGTAATGAAACATACTCTTTTTTATTCAATATGGTTTTTTTAGATACGTCCGCAACTTTACTTGGCGAATTTTTAGACAAGCCTTTAGGGATTGAATTATTGACGCTTTGAATTGGAAGGAAATTTTGAGGTGTTTTTGGCGTGGGTCCGGCAGTAGACGTTTGTGTATCTATTTCAATATTAATACTTTTATTATTCTCTTTTAATATTGGGTTCAAATTTTGAACTACGGGGGGTTCAAATTTTGAACTACGGGGGTGGTTCAAATTTTGAACTACGGGGGGTTCAAAAATTGCAGGGGGGTTCAAATTTTGAAGGGGGGCATTTTCTATTAAACCGCCCACTAATTCAGCGTTGACAGCGTATGTTTTTATGATGCCCGATTCAACAAACCTTTCGCCTTGAATTATGTAGTTTTTGTCTGTCAAGTAAGTACAGGCGTTGCGTACAGAGTTTAAGGACACGTCTGCAAGTTCAGCCATGTAAGCCCTGCCCCCGTTGTATTCACCTACGTTATCTCTTGAAAATGCGTATATGATAGCGAAGATTTGAAGGTTTGTTTTTCTTAAACCTAAGCGGCTTTTCATCCACTGATAAACAGTATAGTAAGACGTATCTTTTACTCTGCTTTTTTTCTTACTCGCTTGATTTTTCATATAAGTAGTTTAATGTATTTGTTTAAATGCTTTTAAGTGAATGAAATTACGTCATTTTTAGAAACAGAATCAAGCGCAAAAATCAACTTTTCAAGTCTGTCAATATGATTTTTTTTGTCCGAATAGGGGTCTCTTGCAGCATCGTAAATTTCGTGTATCTTTCTTAAATCAAAAAGCAACTGCTTGCACGTAAAAAAATCCCACGTACCTTCATTGTCCGCAAAGTGAAATATTAAAAATCCTAACTTTTTTCTATCTAAATTTTCAATCCATTCGTGAATGCCATCTTTGGATTCATTATAACCACAAACCAAAGATAGCCAATCTCTAAACCTTCCGTATGTACCATACCCGACACTCAAAACATGCTCATACGATTGATGCGTGTACATTCCTTCACGCAATCGACAATGACCGTAAAAGCTATTTAAATTAAATACATCAAAAATGTTATCCATCTCGGCATCATCGTGTGTATTTGAGTGAAATTTTATGTCTTTATATAAAATTATATCTAATCCCATAATATTATAAAACTAAAAATGCCCATAGTATGGCACGAGTTCGGACGTTTTAACCTTGCCACTACAAAAGCAAAGTAAAACAACTCGTCCCATACTATGAGCATGTGACTAAAAATGTAGTTATGTAAAAAAAATACCCCGTCCAAAGGATATGCAAATATACAAAACTATTTGCGATTTTCAAACTTATTCATTTAGTTTTTCAACCGAATACCCTGATAGCCAGTGGTTTTCGACTTCTATGTGCGCTTGAAAATACTCTATTGCCTGACCGAGTGCGTGATTAAGGCAATATGCCTGCGTAACATATTCCTTAGTTGATTCGTTTTCACCACCGAGACGGTCAACATACGTAAATTCAAGATTAACTACATACACATTCATATTACTTCTTTTTTAATCTTACTAACGTAGCCAAATTTGACTAAATCATTAAGAATATTTTCGGGCATTCCAAACGTGTCATCATGCTCCAGTGATTCGTCACTTTTCATATTCACCAACTTTTTCAGCCCAAACGTAGGACGGTTTTCATTCCAAACCTGTTCGCAATACCATTTGATGTGCTCACGGGTCATTCTTACGTCCGCTAACATACGATTAAGTCCATGAATAGGTGTACATAAGACAACGCCCTCGAAACGCTCTCTACAAGGCTTACAATAGCCATCGCCTACGTAATCGGTGGCGTACTTATTACACGCCACCGATTTACATTTTTTTGATTCGCTCATAATTCTTTAAACTGAAAAGAATTTTTAAAAATATCAAATTCTTTAAACTTAAAACCGGCGTCCCATTTTTTAGAAATATACATTGCTTCGTCCCAATCTAAGTCAACGCAAGATTTTACCAATTCGGCTTTTTTGAAAAAATGCTTCATTAACTTTTTGTTGTTGTACTTTATTTCAAAATTCCGCAAATCGCCAAACCGCAACTCAAAGCGATTTATAGGGTTTTCGATTAAGTCATAAAATACATCCTCATAGCCTTCTTTTTTTCTGAAAGCTGGCGTATCAAGATACTTGACTTTTGAAAGTAACTGAAAGTAAAATGCGGACTGCAAAATGGAACTATTTAAGTACCAATCTTGGTAATCACCTTCTACCATTTTCGTCTCTATGGCGGTTCTTCCGTCAACTGCATCTATGCAAAAGAATAATCTAAATTCATCCTTAATTACAGTACCTCTCATTTCCTGCGGCAAGCCTTTGTTTTCTTTTTCTGCGTAATCGTTTCCACGCAGTTGCTTTTTTGTCACTTTTTCTTTTTGGTTTCTCTTAATTAGGTAAACCATTTGCGCCGCGGATTTTTTTACTAATTGTGATGCTGAAAAATTCATCATTATTTGTATTTTAAAAAGTGAGCGTTTTCGTAATGATATTCAATTTCTCTCTGACGGGTTTCGTATCGCAAACCTTCGGTTGACATTTTCAGGCTTGCAATGTCGGATTTTTGCCACGGTCTTAGGCTTAACTTTTTCGGCAAATTGATTGCCCTTAGCTGCCCAATTAAAGCAGGAATGTCATTACGGAATGTTTCATCCTCAAATCTATCGAAACACACTTGCAATCTTTCGATTATTAACGTGAGGTCGGGTGTTGAACTTTTCGGGCTTTCTACAATATAAGCCACTTCATACTCGCCCGTTTTAACTTCGGAATTTTTTAATTCGGAGTAGCTCGGCAGTTCAATTATGAAATCAATATTGTACTGTGTGCTGCCGACTACCCTGTCAGGAAAAACGCTTATCGCGTTATGCGGTGCATCAAAAACCATAACGCAACCCCTGCCCGTGTAGTCCGTGACATGCGCCAGTGCCATATCTTCGTTTTTAAAATACACCATGTAAGATTTACCATTCTCAATGTTTTCAATTTTTACTTTTTTCATACTTAATTTATTTTTAATTGTTATTTAATAAGTGCAAATTTAATATAAAAATGTGAGAATAGCAAATTTTAATGAAAAACTTTTTTAAATTGTTTTCTCTCGCTAATTGGCTTTCGACCGACCACGCCTATTTTTTCCTTACTGTCATCATAAAAGCTCGCGTATTCTACGCCATTAATTTTGCAGTACTTGACGACACTGATAACGGACATATTCAGCATTTGACCAAGTAAAAGAAAGTTTACTCCGTTAATCCTTTTCAAGGCATCCATCGGATTAATAACTACATTGCTTATTGCAAATTCGTAGTCCATTTCAATCTGAACTAAAGACTTGGTCAACGCTCGGAATAATTTTGACGGCGGTACAACGGTGGGAGCAAACCGACTGCCGCTTTTTTCGGTTTTCTTTTTTTGATTCAAAATATCAATAATCGCATCCACTCCTTTAAGGTTGTCGGGAATGTCTACCAGTTGGAAAGAAGCTCCTATCGGTTGAGTTCGTGGTGGTGTAATTTTCCCAACCTCTAACAATATCATATTAGGGATTTCCTCGCCATTAATTTTTTTCTTTTTACGCTTGCGTTTTCCTACAAAATGTTTTTCCCAGTCAATGAAACGATTAGGGCGCCCATGCTCAATGATGTTTCCGGCATGGTCTAAGTGTATGTAGTCATCATGCACCCCATTAGGACGCGAACCACGCCCGACCATTTGTAAGTACAAAGACAGTGACTTTGTAGGGCGCAAAATTTGAACGCATCCAGCAGCCGGAATATCAACACCCGTGCTTGCAATCCCTACATTACATAAAATCATAATATCGCCATGCTCGAAGTCGTGCAATATTTTTTCACGTTCCCCTTTGGGAGTTGAGCCATCTAAGTGCGCCGCCTTAATACCTTCTTTATTGTATCGCTCAGCAACCGCTTTTGAGTGTGCGATATTTACGCAAAAGCAAAAGGTTTTCCGTCCATTCGCCTTTAGTCTCCACTCGCTAACCGCATCGCCCATAACCTTGTTTTTCGACATTGCCTCGCTCAACTCGTCAGGCGAATAATCACCGCCTATCGTTTTGATTTGCTCCAGGTCAAATTCCAAAGGTTTGATGTGATTATTCGCAGGGAGTAAAAACCGCTTTCCGTTGGGCTGTATTTTTTCCAATTCCTTAACTTGACAGCCCAAAATTAAATGCGTGAAAATATCGGTAAACCCTAAACCATTCAACCGATAAGGCGTAGCCGTGACGCCTAATATTTTTGCGTTCGGGCATTTCTCGAAAATATCCATATAAGATTTTGCTCTTGCAAGGTGCGCTTCATCCACAATTATCAATTCAATTTCGGACATCATTTCCACAAACGCCTTGTCAATTCTTTTATATGCGCCATTTTGCTTTTTAAACTTTCTATACTTTGCCGCGATTGTTTGAACGCTTCCATATTGCACCTTCGCAGAATAACAAGGCGCAAAACCCGACATTACAATGCCAGTTTCGTCATCGTACCATTGACCATATTTATCAGCCGCTTGCGTTATCAATTCCTTGCGGTGTGCCAATACTAAGCACCTGCCTTTGAGCCTACTTATAATTGAATTTAAGACCACCGTCTTGCCTCCACCTGTAGGCAATTGATATATGCAAGATTTATTGTTTTGTGTAAAAAGATAGTCCCAAATTTCGGACAGTCCTTTTTCCTGATAATTCCTTAATTTCATATTTTGCTTTATTTTTTTTGAAAATTTTAAAGAACAAATTTACGCAAAAATTTTGAATTAGCAAAATTAATTAGTATTTTTGCAGTGACAAATATTTATAAAAAATGGCGAAATGCCAACTAATTAATTTTTAATATGTCAGGAAGAAAATTAGGAGAACCGCGAAGTGGAGGCGGTGGGTTCAAAAACCCTAAACCACAAATCAAATTTCTTGAATGGACAAACGCAGGTATTGTCTCAAAAGAGGAATCGCAAGCCATACAGATAGGTGTCGAGTACAACGACTTTAAATTTTCTGTTACGGGTCACGAGTGTGTTGATGGGCGCGAACCTATTGTCACAAAAATGTCTGCCGTCGATTTAAAAGTTGGCGCAAAACTCAAAGAGTTTGGCAAAAAACGTACTGTCGGATGCGAGCCTTATCAAGAAGGCGACAAGCAGGACAACGGGAAGCCTGCTTTTAATTATTTGAAAGTCGCAGACCAAGACGGCCAAAAATACATTGCCAAATTTCAAATATCAGAGGGCGAAGAAAAAGTGGTAGAAGCGTACTTGCAACACGTACCGGAATACTGCTTTCATGCCTACGATAAGGAATTAGGGCATCACGCTCCTGTGCTTTCATTTTTTGGGCGAATGTACGCAGCCATTTTTGAAAATTTCAAATTTTGGGAATCAAACGTTTACGCCCAAGTTTTCACCAATGAAATTCCCTTGCAAAAATATTACCAAATCATGCCAGGCGGTGACTTGATGCAGCTTGGTTACTTCAAAGAAAAGGTGTATTACCAATACATGCCTCCTGCCACCGCCGAAGTCATTGAAGATTCGCAAGAACAGGGCTATAAACTTCGCCACTGGTCAATTTATATTTTTGACAAAAATATTGGACTGGTAAATATCCAACTTGCGAAGTCCGCAAAAACCGCCTTCAAAGAATTTTTCAATGGCAAATGGGAAAATACCGCGGCAGAAGGCGTTAAGCCAGTATGGAAAGAATTGGAACGCGGCAGAAAAAACGAGTTGCTTGATTTGAATTATGGGCTTGTTTGGAGTCACGAAGATGGTCACAATCTCAAAGAGAATAAGGCAATGGTTTACGGCGTGCCTAAGTTCTCTATCGAGGTGGTCGAAAACGAAGACATTGAAAAGGCAGATGCAGCGTTTTTGCCTTTTGAGAATTATCAAAATGAGTACTTGGAACGCAACCGCTTGCGCTTTACGGGAAAAGACCCTGACGACGATCGCAGCGAAGACGAAAAACAGGCAGACGCAACGCATGAAGCCGAGCAAGCCCAACCGATTCGCGTTGCAAAAGTTGAATTGAGTGAAGATGAAATCAAGGTAGCTATCGAAAAGATTAAGGCGGTGGCAAACGCAATGGGTCTCGACGGTGAACAATGTGCGCTTTATGCATTGTCGGATGACTGCAATATTGAAATCACGCAAACGATGGGAGTGGTGGAGGATTTTCAGCTGAATGGTGACTTGCCATTCTAAGACGCTTTATTTTTATTTTTACTTTGAAGGGGTTTTGCTGAAACGCAAGCCCCTTTTTTATGCCCGAAATTAAAAAGAACCCCGTCACGCATAAGTTATGTTTGCGTGACGGGGTTCTTTTTGTTTCAACCTAACAGCTTAGATTTTATTCGGGTATCGGAATACCCATTTTTTTGCGTAAGAAATCGAAAACATACTTAAACAGTACATCATACAATTGAGTAGATACAACTACCGTAACAATTGCAGTGGTCAGCGAAATATCAACGGGCAAAAGCACTGCCACAAATCCGCTTGATAACCCAATTAGTCCGGCGATTAATGCCATAATATTACCGTTGTCGGCAAAGAATTGGTTTTTTACGCTGCGTCCTGCAAATTGAGTGAGTAGGACTATAATAATTCCAAGCCAAATTTCTTCCGGCAAAGAGTACAAATTTTCTAATATGTTATTCATTGTTATTGTGTTTTTCAGCGATAAGTTGATTTACTTGTCGCCAGTGTTTTTCATATATTTCTATCTGACCTTTGTACTTTATAATAAGTTCTTTATCCTTGTCGCTTTCTCTCTCTTTTCTATGTAGGTTTTCTCTTAATCTGTCAATATCAGATTTATAGGCTATAATTGTAGCCCTCAATTCTTTAATCTCAAGACTTGAAAGCTCCTCGCTTCTTTCCAATGCAGAAATTTTATCTTCATACGATTCTACTTTTTCAAGTAATTTCTCGTATTTATCGCTTTCTGCAATGGAGTTTCCGAATGTTATCAGTAGAGTAGAGCATAATCCAACGACTGCCAACAATATACCCATTATAGTTTCGCTCATATTATTTATATGAGCATACCAAAAACATGATAGAAATATAATTATTAAGGCAATAAAGAAAAGAACCCTTGTATTGCCTACTATTTTTAAAATTCTTTTCATTTATGTATTCTTTATATCTAAAAATTACGGGTCAAAACTCCTAATAGAAGAGTGCAATACCCCGTAATAAATGTGAGTAATTGGCAATGCGGTGAATTGCCAACGTGCCGTAATTGTAAAGTAGCTATCAGGAATTTCAAAGTCGTAATTCGTACCAATTGCCACCGGATCACCATTCAATTCTAAAAAGTAGCTCGTTGGAATAGGTAGTTGATTATAGAATGAGACAGACATACGGCACTCACCATTTGCGCCCGTATATGTCTCGTCTACTTGCACGTTTCGGACAAACCCATTGCTTGGTTGACCAAGCGCGAATAAGCTATCACAACTCACCGCAATGCTCTGACTCGTTTCGCCGCTACGGGGCGGTTCAATTGGGGAAAAATTATCATCCTCTGTTCTGCAAGCAAAAGCAAGCAGAACAGAGTTTAAGATTAAAATAAATAGTAATTTTTTCATAATGTGAAATTAATTAATAGGTGAACAATTAACAGGTTCGGTTTGAAAGGGTTGCCATCCTGCACCAGTCACGACATTAGATTCGCTCACGTGAAAATCCGCCGAATAATTATAAGCGCATCCGTCCAGCGTTTTGAGAGTGAATGAATAATTAATTATCGCATCGCCCGAATTGTCGGGGATGGTTATAGATTGAGCGTTTAAGGTGCTTGAAAGATTATTGGTTACGCCATTAATCGTATAAGTGCGGACTTCATTACTTATAGAGCCTAATGCAGCCACTGCGTTTCTTGCCAGATTCATGTTATACAGCCTCGCTCGCCAACTATTATTGACATCACGAACTCTCCACCGTAAACTTGGTGAAACCTTCGGACAAATGCAAATGTCCCGTCCTACCGGACAACAAGCAAAATCCATTTCTGTTAATTCGCGGACTATAATAGTTTTATCAAGTCCTGTAATTGTCGATTCGCAAGTACTTTCGTTATCAATCAATGTAGTTTCTACGGTCAACAACTGCCCGGCTTCGTAGGTGTCGCAAAAATTGTCGTCAATTACCCAAGAGTAATTGAACCCTGCACGTCCATCTTGTGAATTGCACTCGAAAATTACAGAGTTAGTCCCCCCTGCTATTTCAACGCCATCTATATATGGGGTATAAAGTATTTTCACGGACGCCTGACAACAACTGCAAGTAATTACTCGTGATTGTTCGATTGATATAGTCATCCGAATTTCATTATCGGGGAGACAAGAAAAACTAACTCCATCGGACGAAAAATCGAACGCGAAGTCCGCTCCACCTACTATTTCATCACATGCACAAGTTGCTTCATTATAGGTCGTGCATGAGGGGCAGTTTGGCGTGTTGACAACGGTACAAGTTTCTTCGTTAAATGAGTCATCGGTAATTTCACAATTATCGTCAACTTGGGGTTCTGTACCCGTAACTCCCCATTCGCACGTCCTATAGTCGAACCGCGCCGTTTGCCAACACTGCAAATCCGTAGGTTCGCCGGGTTGCGTTCCGCTAATTTCCCACTCACAGACAGGGTAATCGTTGAAAGTCGCTGTCTCCCAACAATCTAACCCCGTAGGCTCTTCAGTAGGCGGACAATAGCAGCAACCTTCAGTGATGTCTGCGAATAATGTATCACTTGTAATCACTATTTTTTCTGAACCTGTGACACCGAAAATGGCGTCACCATTAGGTGCATCGCTATAATTGTATAGCGATGCACCTATGAGGGAAATTAATAGTATGGGAAATAGATATTTCATGTTATATTATGAAAAATTAATTACAAAATTCTGACGCCGGAACAGGCGTACAGTCTATATTCGGGGTCGAGTCGAACACAATAGGCATAAGACCCTCGTCGCCTAACGAGGAAACTATTCTGATATTAATTTTGCAATCGCAATCACACGGCAACCGCATGAAAAAGTGACGTGCGTAAGTTGCATCGGTGGTGAAATTATCGAACACCATGTTAGCTCCTATCGAGGCATTAACAATATCGGTGAACTCGTCCCCCCAAAAATTAAGCCTGTCTATATAGCCAACCAGTGCTGTATTTGGTATCGTTCCGGCATTAACTTCTTCCGTGCTACACGTCGAAATGAAAACGTCCCAAGTTCTCGTTGCACTTGCTATGGGCGTCTGAAAATTAGTTTCAAATCCCCCATTATCCGTGATTACAGTAATTGGTGCGGTGATATTAGATGCAGCCCCTATCGCTATATTATTATCCACACCTGCCCAACACCATTCATCGGAACATGAATCGTGCGGCAAATCAACACTTACCGTCTCTTCGTTCCCTTCGGAATCGAAGGCGGTGACATTCAAGACATTGGTCAGGGTTGTGCCAGGTTCACATGCCTTAGTGGTTGTGTATTCCACCTCGGAGCAGTACGTCTCCCCCACTTCCAATACGACTGTAAGCGGATTGTCTGGATTATCGGGACTGCCCTCCATACAGGTAGGTCTGTCGTCGAAAAGTGAAAATTTCGTAGGTTCGTTTCTTGGATTCGTGACGCATAGCTCATATACATACGTACCACCTATTTCCCACGATTCTGCGCTAACCGTCTTCGATATGTTCATTTCCAGTGATTCAGGAACAGGGAAAGTAAGGCATACTTTCGCGCATTCAGTTTCGCAAGGGGTCATCGGAATGAAACACACAGTACCCATGTCGCTTAATTCAATATCTGCTACACCTTCATCATTCAGTGGCACGATGACGTCTTGAAAGTCGTCAGTAGATGCTGTGCCCTTAATCGGGTATCGTACACCGCCCTCCTCTATGTAGGCAATAATACTACCGTCGGCATAGCCGACAACATAGCCCTCAGGGCAAATGTCACAACACTCCAACGAGAAATCCAATGGAGACGGCGCACAGCCCGTACCCTCCGTTTCATAGGTTGTGATAGTATAATCGCCTTCTTCCAGAAATGGGGGAAGTTGGTTTCCTGTGATAGTCGTTACAGACCCATCGGGAAGTTGCAATGTGAAGGAGATTACTTCTTGGGTAAGTCCTTGTGCATTGGTGACGGCTAATGTAGCACCATCTTCACAATAACTCGTCACATCAATAGTGGCAATACAAAGGTTTCCACAACATTCGTCAGTGGCGGGACTTATGGTTGCGACAAGGGTGTCGCCTTTCACTTCTTTTTGCCCGTATGAAAACGTGCATAAGAAAAGCAGTGAAGAGAAAATAAGTATTTTTTTCATTATATAAATTTTAAAATTAATGTATTAAAGTTTTTATTTTTTTCAATCGTAGGAGTTCCATTCCTATTATTAATTTTTTCTGTTGTCACACCGTCTCTATTCGGCAGGGGGTTCAAGGCACTCACATTTCCCATCAACACAAGCACCAATCAATCCATTCGCGCATCTCAATAATTGAGTGCACTCGTTATCATTTCATTTTTCCGCTTCACCCGAAAATTCAATACAGAGGATAGGGCATGTTGCCGCGCAATCTTCTTTTGAATTAGCTGTAACGCACGCCGTGTCACCGTTTGCAATTTCGACTTCTATGCAATCGGTTTCGGTTTCGTATTTAGTGCCGTTTATTTCCGCTGAAAAACCGTTAGAAAGTGCCTTGATGCACAATTGCCCGTTTTCGTATGTTACGGATTCACTCGTAATTTCGGGACATGGCTCAGAACAATCAGTTTCATCACATAATTCAACAACTGAACATTCAGCACTCACAATTTTTCCACTCGGAAGGTGTGCCGTTTTGGGATTGTCGCCAAATCCAAATGAATAGCAACATTGGTTGCCAATTACGGAAATACAGGACGTGCCGGAAAATTCACAGTTTCGCCAATTCAAATTGTATGAATTAGATTGTACGATTAGTTGATATTTTGCCAACTTACCCACTGCTACATAATAGCCGTTGTAAGTGTCCACAACCTCGTCAGCAAGTACACCATCTACATACAACTGTACACTGATTTGAGTGGCGTTGATTTGACTCGGAAAAAACCAAAAGCCTGTTTCGTTAATCGTCTCGCAGCACTCGCCATTGAGTTGCCCGAAGCAAGCAACCGAAACGAAAATTAGAAATAATATATTTAATATTTTTTTCATTTGTTTATTTTTGAATCGTTACAAGTGGGTCGCTTTTGTCGTCAGTGTACAAAATGTTTTGAGGAGTATCACAACACACCTCCGTAGTTTTCATCGTTTGACCAATGGCTGTTTCAATGTAGGCAATCAATTCTTCTTTGGTCTCAAAACCAAATTCAGAAGGGTAAAGTCCTATTGAGTTATTCACTCCTGCAATATCGCAATTAGCCATATCGACCAACTTGACCACATCCTCTGCGTTTTCCTCTTTTACGTAATTTTTGGCAATGTTTTCAGTGATAGGTTTCGGGCAAAATATCGCCAGTGAATTAGCCGGAGCGCACCACTCAATAATGCCGTTCATTATTTTGATGTTGCAACCATCTTTTGAGATGGAAAAGATGTTTGGTATTTTAGTGACTGACATATTATAAAATAATTTTTATGACTTATTTTTAGTTTAAATTTGCTATTCTCGTTTATTCGTTGTATATTTGTGGGGTATTAAGTTATTATTTATTAAAATAAAATATCATGACACATTTAGACATTATAAACAAGATTAAGGAAGGTGCTAAATTCAACGGTCAAGTTTACGGTGAATCAATTTACCTAAACGGTGAAAAAATAGAAGTTGAAAAATCTTTTATGATAGATTACTGTAACTCATTTTTCACCTTCAATCAATTTGTCGAAGCTATTGAATCTCACAATGACGGCGATAAATTGTTTTTAATTGATGGAAAAATCCAAGTTTCATCAGGTTCGTCATTCGGCGAAACTTATGTCGGAAGGGTAAACGGTGGACTAATTGTACCCAAGTCGGGTTCTAAAATTTCCCACATCGTAAATGCCTACAATAAAAAGAAAAAGTTTGGGTAATCAATTATTTCAATTTCAATTTTTTCACAAGCCTTGCTGACTTTTCAGTAAGGCTTTTTTTATTTTGATTCAAAACGTTTTGCCACTTCCACTGCACCAGCCTAATTTTGATTTGTTTTGATTTGTTCCACACGGCGAACATTCATTTTGTTTTGTTTTGATTTGGCAGCATTCAAATTGATTTTTCAAATCGTTCCAACAGCCCGAAATAAATAATGATAAAGACGTTTCAATTTGACCACATAGCAATTCAATTTGTTTTTTGTCGTTGCGGCTTGTCTTTATCTCTCGACCTGCCTTTTCATCCTTTATCGTTATTTCCTTTTGCCCTGCATCACTACAAAGGAAAAAGTACTTTAGCATTCGCGAGTACCACAATTTGAAATTACGATTTGACAAAACGTTTTGCCATTTCCCCTCGACAAATTGAATCCAATTTGTTGAGTTTTCAATTTGCGCGGTTTGTTTTGCAAATTCAATTTGACTACATAATTCGTCAAAACATTTTTGCCCCAAACACTTAATCAATTCATCGTTGGCTTGCTCCAATAACGAAGTCGTTACGTCACTTAATTTCAAGCCTGTGTTATCGGTAATACATTGGGCGTAAACAGGACAGCAAACAACACCACACGCTTCACATTTTTCCTGCGGTGTCGGTGGTTTAGGTATCGTTATTGTCGTCTCTGCCATTGCTTCGTGTCGTTTGCATCGCCGCTACACGCGGTTTAATTTCGTTTTCAATTATATCTTCATCCGGACGTTTCACTCCAAACTTTGCCAAATATTCATACATCGCATCTATGCTCATGTAAGGCGCGATTTGATTTGTAATACGCAAAAACGCATTTACATTTGGTGAAACTTTTAATATGTTATCTTCACCCAGTTTTGACATCGCCAAATTCAATGCTTTCTCTACCGTCTCAATTATTGGCTTCGCCGTGAACTCAATCATAGCGCACACCGCGAACTCGTACTTACTGCCACTATCTGAAAACGAATTGTTATCACCTTGCACGCCAATCAGTTCGGGAATCGTTATACCCCAACTTTCCATGATGTTTTTTTGTGCTCGTTTCTCCTCGTACTCATATTGAGTAGTTTCGTATTTTAGGTTTAAACTTTCAATATGAAACGGCTTGTCGGCTTTTTCGCCAAGCATAGAATAAACAGGAATAAAAAGAATTTCGGCAGTGTTTGCGCTGCCTTTGTAGGTTTCCAATATTCCGTCCACCTTTGCACGGAAGACATCTTCGCCATTTGTCTCATCGCTGCCGGGCTTTTCAATCACATCGCAATAAACATAACATATCATTGAATGGTGAAATCCTTTTTTTAGCATTCCGTGTGACACACAAGACAAGTAAAATTGAATCTCTGTATCTTTTAAGTTATCGCCCGTCATCCAGTAAGAATGTGCATAATGCTCATTCAAACAATCATCTTGCATTACATGGTATGACTGCAAGCGGTTGACGGGGTCGGATAAGTCAAGATTTTCGTTATGCGTTGGAATCCATATCGGCGTGTCTGCCGCCTTGCGTTTTTCAGTATTCCATGTTAGCCATGATTTTGAAAATCTTGACTTACGCGCGACATTCGCGTACTGCATCCCAAACCCCCAGTCACGGTGGTAATAATGCACGTTCTTAATTGGTTCGCCGTCTATCGAATCATTATAGCCAATTCGGAACTTTTCATACCGCCTTGCCTTAATTTCATTCACGCCAAACTCAAATCCATTAGATGCGTAGCCAAAGGTCATGGGCATGTTTCCGAACATTGTAATTTGACACGCCAATTCATGTTTTAGCTTGTCGAAATTCACGACACTTGTATGGCGTGTTTTTAACTCGCTTAAAGCGTCCCTTTCCAATTCATTGCCGTCAGCATCGCAAAGCAGCAAAGCACCGTCCACGATTGAACTAACCACGCGAAATGAAGCTTTTGCCGTGCGTGACCTTTTGATATTTTCAATGATGCGATTTGGCAAAAAATTGTCCGTACCGTTGTGGATATAGTCCTGTCCGCTATTGGCTAATTTTAGCCGTTTCCCCGTCAAGTAATCGCTTTCGTGAAAGTCTTTACTTTCAGATTTTTTTGTTTTTCTACATGGGTCACAATCTCGAATATCATTTATGGTCCCATTAGATACACTTGCACGGATCACGGGCAATCTTTCGAGTTGCTTTAAATCGTTATCTTTTGCGTAAGTTGTACCCTGAAACTTCATATTACATTTACATAAATATCACAAATAATTTCATCAAGTAAACATATTTGCAAATTATAAATACCTTTTAATTGGCAATTCAAATCAAATAAAATGCAATGATTGAAATTACAGTCAGGCATTTGTTTTGACGGACACGGCTTTGAATTTTCGGGAATGATTATATCGGTAACATCAAAACTTAATTTAATGTTTGTTTTTTGATGCGTCACTTTTACAGTCAAGTCAGATAAATTCACATTAGATAAATCATTATTTAATGTGAATTTATTTTGACCTGACTGTATATTTTGCTTGACTTGCATTACGACTTTTTAGGTCTGCCGACTTTCGGCTTTTCCGTTGCCTTTTCATCGGCAATTTCTTTAGCTTTTTCGGCTTCAATTTCTGCCAATAATTCGGCACGCATTGCAGCTTTTTCAGCGTCTTTTACCTTAGTTTCTTTTGCCAATCTTGCAACCTTCTCCTCGTCCGTTTCGACACGCTCAAACTCACTGCCTTTCGATAACAAAGCATTTTCCATGTTCAAATGTACGGCGGTTGCTCCCTTCATTTCGCCTTTCAAAAATGCCGCTTGCAATTCATTGAAATTTTCAAAAATTGCCCTGCCATTGGGTGCGTCACGAAGTAGGGTTTTTTGAGTTTCAAAAATATCTTTTACTTCGGGAGAAGAAAAAACAACGTCCGTTTCTTTTGGCGTTTTAGCTGCGCCATTAGTCAGCACAAGAGTATGAGACACACCGCCAATATTTAGGGCAAGAAAGCCATGATTTTTAATGCGGTCGAAGGTTTTTTGATTTATAATCGCTTTCATGTATATATGAATTTGTATTATTTAATTAATGTGTTTTTATTGGGTCTTTGTGTCGTTTTTTTGGTGCGTTACGCTGTTTTATTATCAGCCTTTTTGGTGGTGGTTTTGTTCGATGTAACCACAGGCGTTGCCTTTGGCATTTCACTCACAGGCATGATAAATTTCTTGGCTGCACTTGACAATCTACCAAGCCCTGCCATGCGTAGTAATTTCGAGCGTGACATTTGCGTAAGTTTTCCAATATACCCACTACCCGGCTTAACAGGCTTGCGAATAGATACGCTTGCAAGATTCGCGTATTCAGGCTTCATCATGTAGTCACCGCGAGGACATAGCCATTCCGGTTCTTTATTTGCTAATCTTTTACCCTCAACGCCTTCGCCTTCAACAACTACTTCGCAGTCAAAGTCAGGTGGACATTCAAACTCCTCACATGCTTTTTCAGCAAATTCACAGTCAATAGTCACGCGAGTACAATTCACATTTCCGGTGTAGGTAAATTCGCAATATACGCTATTGTCACCGCCTGTAATTGAGGTTAATTCTTGACCACCCTCAAAGTTGATGGCAAGGAACTCGCCGCCCTCTGTCCGCGCCTTAAAAGCAAACTCGCCGCCCAATTCTTTGTTGCTTAATGCAATTTCCAAATCAGAACCCTGACGTACACGTAAGACGAATGTTTCGCCGTAAGACTTCGTACCGTCAGCGTAGGTATAATTCTTTGTCCATAGTGCGCCCTCGTCAGAATCGCCCTCAAACTCAATAGGGTAGAAATAATTCAATGGTAAGCCCGTAATCGGGTCACGAACCAAATCAAATGATAGTATGGAAACTTTCGGACATCCGCAAACTTCCTCCCACACGATACTATCAATACAAGCGGTATCGGTGTACCATAGTTCGACTATCTTTTTCGACTTGTAGCATTTACGCTTGCCACCTTTTTTCGTACCAGTGAAACAAATTTCGGTAGTACCAACCAAGCCCAAAGCAAATATCATTAAGAGAGCTAACATATTTATATTTTTATAATTCTAATTAAAGTTTATTTTCCACGCCCATTTTTCAGGACGTAGAAAATAAATGTAATATGAATAAAAAGTTATCTTATAATTCTTTTGAGAAGAGCAAAGGCGAACTTGTGCCGTTGCCGTTAATCGAACCTTTTACAGTGATTGTATTGCCCGTTTGGTTGCCGGGCAGAGTGGCTGTAAAGGCGTTCATGTCTGCCCGTAACGCAGTTCCTTTGCTCGTGCTTAGAACGCCCGTAAATGTCGCGTTATCGCTCGAAGGCATAATCATTACTGTTATTCCTGTCGTGTCAGCTTCTTTGTCGTAAGTAGATGTAACATTATAGCTTGCTGATAGGCTTGTCATTGTCGTATTACGCGAAGCGCAATTTTCAGGACAATAGCAAGGGATATTATTCTTAGTAACATCATCCAACGTTTTGCCTTCCAGTTTTTTCTCATAAGGTGAACCGCAAGCATTATGAATGCCGAGTGCGTGACAATCCCATGCCATGCCGACAGTGATTTTTGTGAAAATATCAATAGCATCTTCTTTACATTTAGATTCTTTTACTTTGATATTTGGCAATGCCACCATTCCATTGGGCAAAGTTCCATCAGTGAAAACAATCATGTTATTCGGAAAAGTGCCGATAAAAAGTCCCGTATTTCTGAAACATTCAAACTCAATCAAAACAGAATCCGGCACACACTCATTTGCTATTCCTGCAACATCCGCAGAACCTCGAAGCATTTGAAATGCCATTTTCTTAATCTGCTGCATTGCCGTGTTTTTCAATTTGGGGTCAATCAAATATCTACGTGCGCTCCAGTCCACTTCATCCATCATATTATTGTCGGACAAATAGCACATCCAATGGTTGTCAACTTCCATCATGTACTGATAGAAGTTGCATTTGTTCGGCTTCTGATAGTTGATTTGCAGCGGTGCATCATTGCGGTGCATTGGACATTGTAATTGTTCGGGCAAGCATTGGAATTTTCTACGGCATTGGCTTGAAATATCCACAGGGGCATCACTAACGTAAATGTCCAAGTAAATTTCTTGTGTGGCGTATTGATGTACCGTTGTTAGGCATCCAGCCGCTTCGTCATAAGTAGCCGAGTAGTATTTTTTACAATCTACCGTTTCAAAACTTTCAACGTCAACCGTTAATTGCTCAAGTATTTCTGCAATCGTTCCATCAGTTCCGACGGTGTACTCATTCACTACTCCCCCATGATGGATAGTAATTATTTTTCCGTCAACCGCTTTTGATAAGTCGTACTTATTGGCTGCATAATATTGACCATTTGAAGCAAACATTAACTTAGGCAAAAAGCCATAATCACAGTTTGCGAAAGTATCTGACGAGCCATTAATTGACATCATCATCAACTTATCCAAGCGGTTTGCGGCGTTAAAGCCTTGCGCGACTTTATCTAAAATCATACCACCAAAGTCGGAGGAGCGGAAATCGTCAGCACTTGAAATATCATTTACGTTGTCGCTCACCCAATCTGCCCATTCAGTGCCAATAAATTCGCGCAAACATAAAGTATAGTCACCGCCAATTGCTTTGGTATAGAAGTATCTTTCATTCTTGTATATGCTAAGATTTTCGGGATTAAAAGAACAGGTATTTACTGCCGGCATTCCCGAACACTCCGTTTTCGGAGGTGGTACGGTAATTCGGTACGACTTCATTTTTGCGCCCTGATTGTACTTTGTATTTTCAATTCTCAATAATCCGATTTGAAAAAGTTGCGATTCTTTTATGATGGATTCACGAAATTTAACCGATTCAATTTCATTCATTTCTAAGCAGTCCAAAACGTGACCACCTACGGACAACTGCCCTATGCATTGGCAATTTTCGAGAATCTCCTGTACCTTTTTTGGGCGTGCATTTGGTGTGCTTGCCATCGCTGAAATACCAACAGCTGCCGTTGCCAGTCCAGCCGCGTTTTGTGCTGTGAAAATCATATTGTAATAGTATTAATAAGTTTAATAATCATTGTGTTTGTTTGGGGCGTTTTGGTTTTTTTTATTGGTCTTTATCCGTAGGCTTTCGCTACGGCTGCTTTTATTTCATCTTCGGTTTTACCTTCGCTCGTCAATCTTGCAATCATACGGTCTTTTGGTGTGGTGCGCTTGCCGCTGTCATTCTTTGGGTTGAACGCACCGTCCGCATTTTTGGACGCTTCCAGTGTCAGTTTTTCAGACTTGCCGAGTGCCTTGTTATGAGCGATAATTTTAGCGACATAATCTGCAAGATTTTTGTCATTGACAGCCCCAAACTTTTCAGTCGTTTCAAGACCTCCAAGCGTTTCCGTAATACCGTTTTTGAACGTGGTCAAATCAGTGTTTGAATTGGTCAGCGTTTCAATACTTGCATTTGCAGCCGTCAAAGCGTTTTCAGACTTTGTACGGGCTTCTTTTTCGTCACTGATAGACTTGTTAGCCGTTTCAAGTGAAGCCGTTGCGGTTGCTAATTTTGCCGTCAAATCAGCGAATTTTGCAAATTGTTCAGATGCTTCGGTTTCAAGTGCCGTAATTTTTGCCGTTAATTCATTTTCAGCCGTTTCATCTTTTTTGCTGCCAAAAATTTTGTCGAACCAAGTCGCTTTTTCTTGCGCTGTCAAAGTTTTAGTTTCGTCTGCCATATCGCCAGTATTTGAATTTTTAATATTATTAAAATCAGGTGCATTTTTGAAAGTCCGCGCAGCTATTGCATACGCATTTTCGTAAAGTGGTTCGCCTTTTTCAACTTGCTTAGTTTTCGGAATTACCTTTGAAGCGAAGCCCATTTTTTTTGCTTGCTTTGCGGAAAACCACGTTTCAGCCTTCATATACTCGCGTATCTTTTCAACCGTTTCACCAGTCATACGAGCATAGGTTTTAGCCATATCACCACGCATCATTTTGAGCAAATTCGACGCACTATCTAACATTTCAGATGTGCCTGATACACCGCCCCACGGGTCATGTATCATTATGTACGAATTTTCTTCAATGTGAACTTCATCAAAAGCACCAAGAATATAAGAACCCATAGATGCAGCCATGCCCGAAACAACGGCAAGCGTTCTGCCCTTGTGATTTTTTATATCATTGTACATATCTGCGCCGTCAATAACTGAACCGCCCGGACTGTTTACCTTGACCATGAAATCATCATCGCCAATTGCAACCAAATCTTGCCGTAATTTCATACGGGCATCGCCCCAACTGTCAATTTCTCCTATGTCTCTTATTTTTTTCATAATCGTTTCACGCAATTATAAGCGAATTTTAAACCAACCTCAAACATTATGATTTTATCGTGGTCGAAAGTGACCAAGTTTATTTATATTACGATTAATTATTTTTTAATTATTTTTTAATTATTTTTGTTATTCTCATTTTTTTAGCTTACCTTTGTATTGTAATAGGACGCGAAAGCGTTTATTAATTAATAAAAACTTAAAATTCAGTGATATGAAAAACATTAAATTAAACACGGAAATTCAAGAAATCGAATTGGCAATCTCAAATGTTTCAATTGCAGACCTTGAAAAAAGAGGGTGGGACTTCGACCAATACGGAACTAATCGTGAAAACTGCCATAACGACCACTTCGATAATGGTTTAGTTGATTCAAAAACTGACCACGAAACTGAAATGAAATGGCTGCGAGAGAATTGTGATATTACTCTTTTCATAAGAAAAGAAGAAGATGCGGAATTCCCAACAGTAAATTTTGAATTTGTAGAGGATAAAAGCAACGGTAACTACGAGCGTTACGGAGAAGATCCGTCAGGCGATGACGAAAGTGCTATAAGCGATATATGTGAAATGCTATCCGCAGGTGAAATAGATTTGAGCGACGACATTAGCGAAATTTTTCTTCAATCATAAGATAATATCACTGAAAGCCCTATCCTATCCCGAAACGGTGCGGATAGGCAATTTTTTCAAAAATTAAATTATTATGAGTAAAAAAAATCGTGATTACGACATCGTAACTAAAACGGAACACCGTTACGATGAAGCCCCAGATAAAACGCAAGTACAAATAGACAGGGAAAATGATGAAGCCCTGCAACAAGCAAATCAAAACACCAAGAAATGGACGAAAAAACACGAAGAATGGAAGAAAGGCACATAATAATATTCATGTACTTAGCACTTGCCGTTTTAATTTTTTCGGTAATTATCAATTCAGAAATCGGAGTAGTGCTATCTTGCTTATTCATCTGCTATCTTTGCATTAAGACAGAATAGAAAGTCCTCTCAATCCCGTAAGGGTGCGAGAGGCAATTTTTTCACAAATCTAAATTATAATTATGTTTGAAACGTATTACGCAGTCGTGAGATTTTTCAAGGGCAAAGACCCTAAAATACACGGTGAAATTACAACATCGAAAAAGTCTGGTAGAATGGACATCTACGAGACAAAACCCCAAGCCGAAAAAGAGAGAAAAGATTGGGAAAAATCCCGAAAAGAAGGCATACGCCTTCAAGGGAAAACGGAAGGAGTACCCAAGCAGAAATTTATCGTGTTACCCATCAAGGTTAAGGTAGTCGCGGTTCTTTTACTGTGGGGTTTCGTGGCAGCAATGCACTACGGAATTATTTAGAAAACGCCCCAGAAAAACACTTTCCATTATAACAAGGATTGAATATTTTTAAACTTTTAAATCGAATTAATTATGAGGAATACAATAGAATACTCTAACTGCTTTCTAAAAAGCGTAAAAATAGATGGTAAATACGTTCCCGATGAAAAAATGCAACCATACCAAAACAAATGGCACCACATAAGTTGGTTGTCAGATAATGAATTTATTAAATTCATTATCATGAATGATAACGAAATAGTGCCCAATGACTATTGGGCGCAAATAGAAGAAAAAGCGAAAAAAGAAAAAGCCGAAAGAAAAGGATTTACTCGATGCGGTCGGCGCAGCGGTAGGTCGTAAAAAAAGCTACTGAAACAGGCACAAGCCGTTTTAATTTCCCGCTGTCTTTTAGGTGACGAGAAATTTTATTAAATAAATAATTATGGAATACGCAAAGGATTACATCGAAAACGAATTAAAACAGGCGCAAATCCTACTATCCGCAGGCAATGAAGACGCTCGCGGCGAAGTAAAATTTTGGGAAGCTAAATTGGCAAAATTCAATAAGGAATTTGTCGCGCTTCAAAGATTTAAAAAAGGGCTTCAAGTGAAAAGAGGTGACGAGTTGGAATTTTTAACTTTCGTTGACAGGTTCGGTGGCGCACACAAAGTTGGGTCAATAAAGCACCTGCAAAAAGAAACTTACATTTTGTCGCCAAAACCGCACTCAAGCTCTATATTTTTCGCAAGCTGCGAAAGTCTCGGAGTTTATTTCGTAAAAATTAAACCCGAACCGTAGCCGTATCACTTCGTTTCTTAACGTAGCCTTTAAGTGTGCGCACCTCCCTACGGGTCAGCCCCGTTTTATTCATTATCTGACCCTCATTAAGCCCTCCCCTACGAAGCAACGTAAGACCTTCGACCTTTGCGAGAAACTTTTTTTGGTACTCGCAAAGGTCTGGGTCATTTTTTATATTATTTAAATTCATATTTATGGTTGACTTCAATAAAGAACTAATGTTAAAGGGTCACATTTGCCCTTACTGTAATGAAAAAACTGAACTCATTGACAGTAAAGAGATTTACGGCACTTCTTATGGCATGATATATATTTGCAAGCCTTGTGACGCTTATGTTGGCTGCCACAAGGGAACCAATAAATCACTCGGGCGTGTTGCTGATTCAGAACTTCGCCAGTGGAAACAATCCGCACATTCTTATTTTGACCCACTCTGGAAAAAGAAAATAACACTTGTAAATTGTAGTAAGTCTCACGCTCGAAACTTAGCCTACAAATGGCTATCTGAAAAAATGAAAATCAATGTACACTTTTGTCACATAGGAATGTTTGACATAGAGCAGTGCAAAAAAGTAGTCGAAATTTGCAAGCCTTATTTACCTAAACACTTTGCTCATTAGCTAATAATTCACGCCTTGCTATTTCATCAATTACAGTATTAACAAGGTCGGCACTTTCAATGCCGTTTTTCATTGTTCTTTCCATGCGCTCAAATTGCGCATCTGACATCATCACATTAACCGTTTCACCTTTTCCACTCAATCCAACCTCACCGCCATTTTGATATTTCGGTGGAGTTGGATATTTTACATTTACAAAAGGCTTGCCCGTAGTGCCTTTGTAAATCAATTCATCCATTGCCATTATCTGCCGTCTACGGTCACTCGTCAGAATAGAAGTCCCGACAAAGGCTTTGCCCCCATACATTTGGTTTCTATCACTCAATGCCTGCTTTTGCGCTCCAGTCGAATCGCCACTTACTACATACATAGATTCTCCCTTGTGCATCTCAATATTACGCACATCGCCGCCACGCCTAACCCTTGCCTTACTACCACCTTTTGCATGTGAATCTTCGCCCCAATCTACCATGCCGCCCTCTGCAAAATCCTGTGAGGATATTGCCGCGATTTGCAAGCCCGTTGTCAATGCTATTGCCCCCACTTGCAAAGCCCGTATAGTTCCAAGTGAAAGTATGTCAATCGGTCCTGGTATAGCTGCCAATGTAGAAAGTATCGCCAACGCTCCACTTATTGCCGCTTGTGCAATAGATAACCGCTTGGCGCGTTCAAATGCTTCACGCTCTAATTCCTCACGCTCCCTATCCGCACGCTCATTAACCTGTCTTGTTAAGTCCGCGTTATCCTCTACCAATTCCAAATCACGCTCTGTGCGCTCGTCTAATGCGTCTAATTCGCGGTCTAACTGTCTGTCAATAGCTTGCGTTCTAATGTCAAAAATCGTGTCCGCTAATTGCCTTGCTGAATTAATGGCGAATTGTTGTATCGCTTCGCGCTCCTGCAATTCCTTTTGTGCGGCATCCGTCCTTAATTGTGCGCTTTCTTTTAATTGCTTTTTAATTCGCTCAATACCCTGTAACGATTGTTCAGATAGGCTTTCATCTAACAATACACCACCGGAGCGAATGACCTCTAATAATTTTCGTATTTCATCGGTGGTTTGTTTTATGGAATTTTGCGCTTCAGCACTGATTTGCAATTTATCGAAAACGCTACCTAACGAACTCGCATCAATTAATATTTTTTCAATTTCATCGGCGATAATATCGCTCGTGGATTCTATTGATTCACCTATGCCTTCACCTATTGATTCGCCTATGCCTTCACCTAACTTTTTGGCAACGACTTTAGCTTCCGTCTCATTTGCAAAAACGGATCGTCTTTCGTTAAATTCGCGCCTTGCATCATCAAAGCCCTCATTAAACGCTTCACCAAAACTTTTTCCTGCGAATGATGCCCTACGATTTACATTTGAGGTTAATGAATTTATTTGACTTTCTAACTCATTCCTTTGCTCGCTATTAATTGTAAAAGTTCTTTGAAATTGCAAACCTCTAATCCTTAGACGGTCAGTAAACAAACCAATTTCACGCTCAATCTCTTGGTAGCCAGATTGAAGCCCTGCAAAGAAAAATTTTACTATTGCAGCCGCTTTTACAAACGCATCTGCGAACTCAAACCCAAATTCTTTAATACGATTAAAGATAGATGTTTCACTCGCACCAAGCCCGGACAATGACTTTGACAATTCATTTTGTGCCGCCCCTAATTGCTTAACGGATTGTAAATTTATTTGCTGAACTCGTACAACCTCATTGGTATTATCAATATAGTCTTCTAATGATTTATTTGAAGCCCTAAAAACAACGTCAACTACATTTCCGAAACCCCCGACATCTTCGCCAGCAGATTTAAAAACATTTGCCGTAATTTCTTGAATGGTTTGTAAATCAATACCTAATTCGTTTCCCCTGTCTGATATTCGTTTTATTGCATCTATTGTACTAATAGCACCCGTCCGTACATCATTAGCTAACTTGTCCGCAAAATCACTTCCAAGTATTCGCAAGGTGTCTGAAATGCTTTTTTGATTTTCCTTTAAAGCCAAATCCGCTTCCTTTATTGAATCTTCTAATTTGTCAGTGAAAAAACCGCCCCTTGTGCCTTCGGTAGATATTTTCGCCAACAATTCAACATCATCGGTAGCGTTTGCAAGCACTGCCGGATATTCACGCAATGAATCCAAAAATTTGTCGGATTGGTTTTGATTTGCCAAAAGCCCCTGTTCAACTTGTGTTAATGCTTCGCCAAATCCAATGCCAAGCCTTTTTGATAGTGCGTTTGTGGCTTCGATAATCGTTGCTGAATCTTTTTTGAATGTAACGGCAACCGCATTTATTCCGATTGCAAATTGGTCTAAATCGCCACCACCTGCACCCGTCAATTCGCGGATAGCACCACGCAAATCTCTAAACCTTTGTACAGCTTCGGACATTTCCGCGCCAAAGTCTGCTAACACGTCTAAAGCCAAACCAACACCAAGTCCCAACGCTGCCGACGCCCCGAAATCCCGTATCTGAATTACAGCACTCGCCAAAGGTGAATTGCTACCAAATGCGTTTTCAATAGCTTCCTGATAATTACCGACATTCCTACGATTATCGCCTAAGTCTTTTTCAAGTTTCTTTAACTCCGTTCTTATTTTTAGAATTTCATCCGCTTGCTTTTGCCCGTCAATGCCCTCCCTTGCTGCCTTGCCTAATAACTTATATTCGCTCTCTAATGTCCGCAACGTCCGCGACAATCCTATCATTGAATCCGCTGCCACTTCGACCTCGCGCAAATCGCGATTAAATTCTAATATCTCTTTACGATTGTCCGCGAAACGCTTGGAATTTTCTTTTAATACGTCACTCAACTCTTCAAATCCCTTTTCGCCTTGCTTCGGTGCATCACGTAAGATTTGAGCTAATTCTTTATTTTGCTGAATTAACTCATTAATAGAAGTAATGCTTTGATTCGCATTTATCTCTAATTTTAATAATATATTTTCTTCCATGATTATTTATTCAAGTTTTCAAATTGCAATGTAACATTCGCCCCCAAATCTTGACACACCGTAAATTCGTCAATACATTTTATATTTACATACCCTTGAATTTTACCCCATTTTTCGGAGTGATAATAAACCCAAAACAAATCGCGAAAACAAAACGAATTGAATTGCTCCAAATTCATTTTGAAAAGGAATTTTAAAAGTTTGGCACTGTACAAATCGTTTAGCGAATCGCGCCAAAACAAATTGAATAAGTCCCCTGCATTTGAATTGATATTTTGACTTGAATAAACGTTTTGTTTGTCCAAATTGATTATGTCGCCATTTGCCGTTGTGACCATGTAGCCATTCGGGTAAATTGGCGCGGCTGGACTCCACTGTTGAATTATAGTGGCAGGGACGACTATCAAATCAGTACAAGCCAAAACCTCCGTATTCGTAGCCCCTCCGTCTTGCGAGACTAAGCCCGGTGGATAGGCGATAATAGTACGTGGACATACGCATTGTGCAGGGTCGGGCAGCATGTTTCCCTCAATAGGGTTAGCGTCTATTTCGCCCTCCCAAATGTGCGGAATGTACACCCCTACATTGTCATTACTTATGTTTTTATCTAAATCCATACGGGTAGCTCCGTAGAACTCGCTACGACAATCCGTTTCATTTTCGTTATCATATTTACCTCCATAATCAATTCGTTTCAAATACAAATCGTTTGACGTCGCCGTATCGTTATCATCCTCTTTGAATCCGACATTGACAAATCGTTTCAAATCGTTTTGAGGTTTGGCAAATTGTTCGGAGTTTTTGACGATTTGATTTGTAATGTTTTGAGCTTTCGATTTGTTTTGTTTGTAATACGATTCAATTTGTTCGCCGTTCCAAAGTCCATTTACTTTGCATGGATAATACGTAGTACATTTGTTTCCGTTGTCGTGTTTTGGTTTTAAATTGAATTGCTGAATTTGTGCTTGCAGCCAATCCCATGCAGTCAATTCATTGTTAATTATTTTGCACAATTCAATTTCATCACCATATTGCACCGTTCCGTTCTTAGGCTTGCCACTCCAACACATTCCACCAACGTCAATAAAGCCCTCCAACGCTAATTGATAGCCGGCTAAATTAATCGTGGTAACAGCTTGCGTAATTTCTTCACACCCCGTATTAATGCTTATGGTGTACGTGCCGGGACTACTTACATTAAGAAATCCCGCACCGCCCGTAAATGCTGCCGTCCCTATTCCTGCATCGTTTCTAACAATGGAAAAATATATGATAGCATTTGTAGCGGACAATACATTCGTAACCGTAAAAGTAATGTCAAGACAAAAGCCCGTTTCAATGTCATTAATATATTGACCAGTCGAAGGGAAATAAGCATTATCTAAGTCTATTATTTCATCCTGTAAAAAAAAGGGTTCACCACCATTAGGCACTAATGGAAATTCTGAAAAATCAATTACGCGATTATTTTTGACCTCAAACTGATTATTTTCAGCATTGACAATTTCCTGCCAGTCCTTCCGTAGCAAGTAGTCCCAATGCGCCCGACCGCAATCAGTGGCAAGCATAGGAATGTCTATTTTACGTCCTATCTTTTTGCTTATTTGGTCAATTATGAATTTACGCGACACAAACGGACGCCAATCCTGCGGACGCAAGCAGTCGTCACCGTTTGCCCCGTAGTTAGCAACGGGAATGAAAAACGGGTCGTCACCGTCATTGTAGATATACCCATCGCCCGAATGAGACGCTTGCAGGGTTAGCAAATCAAATGTAAAAAAAACACCTTTAAATAATTCGTCAAGTGTGCAGTTTTTCAATTCATTTTGCCATGCCTTAATAATGTTAACTAATTGTATAGTTATATCTTTATTCGTTACGCCACAAACATTCAATATTTCATAATATAAAAGACAATTATCTTTTTTGACCTTTATATTTTTTTCCGTTATTTGGTTTGAATAATTAGGACTTAATTCAATGTTTAGGGCTTCGCAGTTGTGGCGGTTCGTTGGTACGGTTATTTGTGTCGCGGCTTCATTTGAGTTTTGCCCTGCTTTTGCCCCGTCTGTTTTTTTGGATAATGCCAAGCGTGTATTATCGTAGAGGTCTAAGGAAAGACCGCTATTTAATATGTGAATATTTAGACCGTTTGACATTTTTTTATTTATTTTTACTTAAAATTTGATATTGTCGTTTTTTTATATTAAATTTGCAGGGTAATTAAATATTTAACTAAACTAAAAATTATTATGAATTTATTAGAACTTGAATGCAAGTACACAATTCAGTCTTCCTTAATGGATGGCGTTATTACGGGAACAAAACAAGTCATTAGTAACATCGAATCGGGCAATCGCGAAGGCAATTTGTCTTATCTGACAGCCCGATTAATCGAATTAACAAAAGAGCAAGCGATTTACGAAGGGTTTGTTTCTGAAATTCAGGATATAAGCTCAAAATACGTATTGTGCGTAAAACCAGACGGTTCAGTTTCACCACTTGCCGACTACGGACACGAACACAATATTGCTGAAATTATATCTACGATGCAAGGCAAATCAAAGTTAGATTTCATCATTGAAAACTTTGATAATTTGCCGATTGAAAATCTTGAAGCACTCGTTAAGATGCACAAGAATTTTTAAATAACTAAACTAAAAATTACATGAATTTATTAGAACTTGAATGCAAGACTCACATCAAATTATATCAAGAAGCTGAAACGGCAGCACTTGAAATTGATGCCCAAATAATCCAACTCAAAGCCCAAAAAGTAATTCAAACCGCCATTATGAAAACTCAAAAATCCGAAATTGACAACCTACTCAAAGGCAAAGGTCACATGCACGACAATGAGGACGGCAGCCAATTATACATTCACTACAAAAAATCAACATCTGTGAAAGTTACTGATGTGAATGCTTTGCCCGATGAATTGGTCGAAATCGTACCCGAAACAACCAAACACATTCACCGCACTAAAATCGGTCAGTATATCAAGAAAAACGGCATTGACGGTGTAATCAGTGGCGCACATTTTGAAACTACTAAGCAACTCACTTTTGAATTGCAAACAAATGACGAATAGTTTTATTTAGTTATTTAATACATGCCTTCGCTGTCTCTTTTGATGGCGAAGGTTTTATTTTACTTTTTTAAATATAGAGAATATGGACATTAACGAATTGGCGGAAAAACTGCTAAAAGTAACACTTGCAACCGTTGACAAACAAAAAAGAATAAACATTCACGTAATGTCCTCTAAGGAGGAATTAACTCTCCTAGTGTACTTCATGCACCAAATAGGGGGAGTAGGGAGCATAAAATGCGTTGACAACTTAATGATTTACGAGGGTGAACTTTTTGAGCGAAAATTGCGCGAATTGAAAAAGTTAATTAAATCTCATTGCGACATCGACCCCCAAACGTTTGGGCTCTAATCGCC